>Ga0255759_10000272_pt1 | contig 46947 bp, 47 predicted proteins | sample 101ome_20_FD_179959 | JGI IMG/M metagenome (GOLD analysis project Ga0255759, IMG submission 179959) | Coastal salt marsh microbial communities from the Groves Creek Marsh, Skidaway Island, Georgia - 101404AT metaG (version 2) | ecosystem: Environmental > Aquatic > Marine > Intertidal zone >... | reverse complement strand
ATTAATTATGATTTCAAAACATACGGGAACAAAGATAAAAGAGGTCAGCTTCTAGGTAAATGGGACAACGACGTATCTAATTTACCAAGATAAGTTTGATGAGAAAGCTCGTCATTGGTTGGATATTCATTGGAAGTTTAGGTTATTTTATTCTTCCGTGGTACATGATCAATGACGGGTTTTTTGTTTTTGAATGGCTGCTTGAATACGAATTAGAAGATTACGGACCAGCTTTTTATTTAGCTTTTCATGAAAAAAAATGGTTATTGCCTTTGGCGTTACCATTAGTTTTTCCAATTATTTTAGTTTTTTTAAAATCACAGCGTCGCACCTACTCTAATATTTTTCTTATCTGTGGACTGCTAGGATTCTTATATTTCTTTTTTCAAGGTTTTGCGATTGGAGTTAGGGGCTGGAATTTTTTAACTTTACAAGAAACATTCGGTGAGGTTGATCGCCAATTTGGAATTGGCGTTGGTGCCGTTTTAACAATTTCAACTTTTATCTTTTATATTACCCATGGTTTATCTTCGCGTGGGTGGTTAAATGGAGATAACTTTATCGTCGGGACTATTTGGTCAATCATTATTTTAGTTACTATTTTTATTTTCTATCCGATCCTCAGTATGTTTGACCGTGCATTCTTAGACACAGAAGGCGTTCATAATTTAGTAAGTTTTTCTGGAAAATTTATTAATAAAGGACTCTGGGGCATTGATTGTCTTTATAGCGAATTAAGGTGTGGCGTTGTTTGGAATACTTTGTGGATGGGAATTTTAACAGCGTTTTCATCAACGTTTTTAGGATTAGGTTTTGCCCTGTTAGTGGCGCGAACAAATTTTAAACTTAAAAGACTATTCAAAGTTTTATCTGTTTTACCTATAATTACCCCGCCTTTTGTAATTGGTTTAGCGATTATTATTTTATTTGGACGAAGTGGTGCTGTTTCATCTTTTCTCGAGTGGGGTTTTGAAATAGAGCGTTCAAGATGGATTTATGGTTTATCAGGAATTTGGTTTGCGCAAACGTTAGCATTCACACCAATTGCTTTTTTAGTTTTAATTGGTGTGGTGGAAAGCATTTCACCATCGATGGAAGAAGCTTCTCAAACCCTAAGAGCATCGAGATGGCAGGTATTTAAAACAGTAACCTTTCCTTTGATGCGACCCGGTATTGCTAATGCTTTTCTCCTTGGTTTTATTGAAAGCTTAGCTGACTTTGGAAATCCTTTGGTCTTAGGCGGAGATTATGATGTTTTATCAACTGAGATTTTCTTTGCAGTTGTCGGCGCTCAATATGATGAGTCCCGTGCCGCCGTTTTAGCTATGATTTTATTATCGATGGTCTTGATTTCATTTTATATTCAAAATCAATGGTTGGGGAAAAAATCTTATGTATCAATCACTGGAAAGGGTGACAGCGGTTTATACTCAGAACTACCAAGTCCAGTTAAAAACTTTCTCTATTTTGTTGTAGTGCCTTGGGGGCTGTTAACCTTAATCATTTATGTAATGATTATGTTTGGCGGTTTCGTTGAAATGTGGGGTGTAAATCATCAATTTACTTTAAAACATTACATTGAGGCATTTAGTGTAGCTTATGATGAAAAAATTGGTGGTTTACATTGGACAGGAACGGCGTGGAATTCTTTCTCGACGACTTTTTGGGTAGCTATTTTATCAGCACCGCCAACAGCTGCCATCGGGATACTGACTGCGTATTTATTAACGCGTCATAACTTTATTGGCAAACGAGCTTTTGAATTTGGCACCATGCTATCTTTTGCTATCCCAGGAACTATAATTGGAGTTAGTTACGTGTTTGCCTTTAATACACCACCGATTGAAATAACTGGAACAGGAATTATTTTAATTATTTCATTTGTATTTAGAAATATGCCAGTTGGGGTCCGAGCGGGAATTGCCTCTATGAACCAATTAGATCCGCATTTAGATGAGGCATCTTCTACCTTAAATGCATCTAGTTACCAAACTTTTACGAATGTCATCTTGCCTCTTTTAAAACCGGCAATTATTGCTTCTTTAGTTTTCTCTTTCGTTCGAGCTATGACAGCCATCAGTGCAGTGATTTTCCTAGTAAGCGCTAAATATGATTTAGCAACCTCTTATATTTTAGGAAGGTTAGAAAATAATGATTATGGTTTAGCTATTGTTTATTCGTCAGCATTAATCGTTGTAATGTTGTTGACGATTGTAGTCATCCAATTAATTGTTGGACGAAGAAAATTAGGTAGACGAGATCAAGGGTTTAGTTTATTGCAAGGAGCGGGATAAAATGAAAAAAGTTAAAGTTGAATTTAAAAACGTTTCAAAGAAATTTAATGAAACTATTGCAGTAGATAATATTAGCTGCGAGTTTCAACCAGGAACTCTAACTACTTTGTTAGGTCCCTCGGGTTGCGGCAAAACTACGTCGCTTAGAATGATTGCTGGACTTGAAAGGTCGACGAGCGGAAATATTTTTATTGATGGTGAAGATGTCACGATTTTGCCTGCAACTGAAAGAGATGTTTCAATGGTTTTTCAATCTTATGCTTTATTTCCGCACATGAATGTTTTTGAAAATATTTCGTACGGATTAAGAATGGTTAATACTCCTAAAGAAGAATATAGCGAGAAAACATTTAATACTCTCAAACTTGTAGGACTTGAAGGTTTTGACAAACGTATGCCTTCAGAACTGTCAGGTGGACAACAACAACGAGTGGCTGTTGCCCGAGCAATTGTTTTAGAACCGAAAGTATTATTATTTGATGAACCTTTATCAAACTTAGATAGTAAATTGAGAAGACAGGTTAGGGAAGATATTAGAAGTTTACAACAAACTCTTGGCGTCACAACAATTTATGTTACCCACGATCAAGAGGAAGCCCTAGCAATCTCTGATAGCATTATCGTAATGAACAAAGCTGTTATTGCTCAGCAAGGAACTCCTAGAGATCTTTATAATACACCCAATACAAAATTTGTTGCTGATTTTATTGGTGACTCGAATATTATCAAATGTTCAATTACAGCTAATCAAGGCAAACAATTTGATATTAAAATTGAGAATCTTGCTTTTAAAATAAACTCAGCGCTAAAACCGATTGCTCAACCAAGTGTTTCAATTCGACCTGACAAAATAAAGATTGGTGCTGATCGTTCTGACAAATCAATCCCAGGTCAAGTTATCAATGCCTCTTTCGTAGGCAATACAATACAGTATCAAGTCAAGACCAATGTTGGAAATCTATTTGTAATTGACTCTGAAACACAGAAAAGTTTTAAGAAAAATCAAAATGTGTTTTTAAGTTTTAATGAGAGCTATTTAAATCTGCTTTCTGACTAAGCTATTAACTTACTCTTTAGGCACAAAGAATAAGCACAAGCCGTTATTGCAAAAGGACAATCAATTATTTATCAAATTAAAAACACACTAAGTGATCAATATAAATGGGCGTTTTAATCCCAAAGTTTTCTTCAACTTCATGTTGATGAATGTGGTGTGAATGAACAAATACTGGAATTAAGTCCTCATTCTTAGTTTTTAACGTATAAATGAAATTCGTTCCTCTAAATTTTCTATCTACGATTTTAAGTTGAAGCTTACTCTTATCATCGTGCTCCAAATCCTCAGGTTGGATTAATAATTTAACAAGAGTATCTTTTGGATATTTATTGACTAAGTGTCCCTTGATCTTGCCTAAGCAAGCATGTTCAACAGTTTCATCGTCAATGACTTTGGCATCGACGAGTATTCCTTTGTTAAGGAAGTTAGCAACCTCAATTGAATTTGGAGTATGGTGTACGTTGTATGGCGTATCATACTGCTTCATTGTTTGACTTAAGATGATGCCACAATAATCTGCCATATCATAAGCCTCATAAGAATCATGTGTCACCATAATCGTCGTGATTTTTTTTTCTTTTAAGATTTTCTTGATGTTCTTTTGCACTTCAACTTTTAAACTTTGATCAATGTTGGAAAAAGGCTCATCCAGTAACAATAAATCAGGCTTTGACATTAGTGATCGAGCAAGTGAAATCCTTTGAGCTTCTCCAGCACTAATTTGATGAGGATATTTTCCCTCAATACCCTCTAAGTGTAAGATCTCGATTAATTCTTTTGCATTCATTTCATAATTTGCTTTTCGGTTTCGCTTTGCGCCAAAGTTAATGTTTTCCAAAACAGTAAAGTGAGGAAATAAACTATTGTCTTGGAATGAAAGAGCAATGTTTCTTCTCTCAGGCTCGATGTGCCTTTTTTCAGATGAAAGTGTTTCTCCTTTTAAAATAATTTTTCCCTTTACGATTTTTTGCAAACCTGCAATGGATCTTAAGATCGTTGTTTTCCCAATGCCTGATGGACCAAGTAAGCAAATAATATCTCCCTCATTTTTAATAGTAAGGTTAAAATCCAAAACCTTGTTATTCTTACTCGCTACGAAGGTTACATTAGTTATTTGTAAGACATTTTGAAAAGGCATAAGGATATATAATATTATTTCTCCGAAAGTATATGTTTAGAAGTTAAAAAAATAAGTAATCCTCCCCATAAAATTAGGAACAGCGAAGGAAGAGCTGCACCTTGTAATAAATCTTGAGAGGCATAAGCGTGAGCTTTAGTTGCAAAGGTATCAAAGTTAAAAGGCCTTAAGATCAAAGTCATGGGTAATTCCTTAATGATTTCAATTGCAATTAGGATCCCTATCAAGACGATACTATCTTTGAGTTGAGGAATATGAATTTTTCTAAAGGTTCTAAATTTAGTGTAACCCAGTAGGTATGAACTTTCATCAATGGATTGATTAATCTTTAAGTAACTTGATTTGATTCCATTGAATGCCAAAGAATAAAAACGAATGAAATAAGCAAAGATCAGTCCAAGAACGGAACCAATGAATACACTCTTGATGCCAAAAATTCCAAATGTCTCTAGGGCTTCACTTGTCCAAGAGATAAAAGTCATGAAGGCAATGGCAAGGATAATTCCTGGCATCGCATAACCTGAAATGGAAAAAAGGCTAAGTTGATCTAATAATTTACTTTTTGAAATTCGATTGCCAAAATTAATCAGAAATGAAAATCCAATTAGCGCTATGCTGGCTAAGATGACTAAAATTAGCGTATTTAGGTTTAAGGCGAGGATATCAATTTGTTCAAAGTATTTTGGAAACTTGATCGTCCAGTAACTCATCTGTAAGAAGGGAAAAAGAAAGCTCAAGAAAAATAAGATCGATAAAAAAAGTGAAACTAAACGTCCTTTGTTCTTGGTGAGTTCAATCCTTGGAATTTGTCTAAAACCCCGTGAAGGCTGGTGATACTTGGCATCACCTCTTGAATGATTTTCAACAAAGAAAAGCACGAAGATGAAGATTAGTAATATGAAAGATAATTGATTGGCCGTATTTAAGTCATCAAAGGATATCCAAGAATTATAAATACCCGTTGTTAAAGTTGAGATACCAAAGAAAGAAACGGTTCCAAAATCAGCCAAGCACTCCATCGCAACCAAGGCTAAGCCTGCAACGATTGCAGGGCGTGCAGAAGGTAAGATAATTTTTAAAAAACTTTCTCGTGCGCTATAACCAAGGTTCTTACTCACCTCAATTAAGTTATGGGATTGATGATAAAAAGAAGCTCTCGTTAAAACATAAACGTAACCAAATAATGAAAATGACATGGAAAGAATGGCTCCTGCCAGACCATCAAACTTTGGAATGTAAGGATTGTAATTTTGCTCCCCAAACAAGAAGCTCAATAGGCCATGTAATGAGCCATAATTTTCAAAGAAAGCGGTTAGCGAATAAGCATAAATGTAAGCGGGTACGGCAAACGATAAGACCAATGCCCATTTGAAGAAATTCACTCCAGGAAAATCATAAAAAGAAACGAAGTAAGCTGCAAATACGCCAAGACAAAAAGTCAAACTCATCACACCAATTAAAATCAGAAGAGAATTTGAAACATAAGTCATTAAGTAAGTTTCTCTTAGCAATTGATAGTATTCACTTGTCGAATTAAAGAAACTACCAAACACCGTGATCAAGGGAATGGCCACGATCAAAGAAATGAAAAGTGAAGCAATGAACCAAGGATTTATGTTTCTGATCAAGCTCATAACTTATTGATTAATTCCAACCCGCTTCAGTCATGATCCTTAAGGCTTCTGCTTGCCTCTTAGCAAAGGTTGAAACATTTGTTTCAAGGTCTTGTTTAAAGTCTAGACCAAATTGAGAAATTAAGGGACTAGGCTCAACACCATCGATGATGGGGTATTCAAAGGTATTGTTGACGATATGCTTTTGAGCTTCAGGAGTAACAAGGAATTCTAATAATTTAATCGCATTATCCTTATTAGACGCATGCTTTAATATGCCAGCTCCACTAATGTTCATGTGAGTACCTCGACCTTTTTGATTAGGAAATAATATTTTAACTTTCCTTGCTGCAACTTTTTGTTCAGAACCTTTTTTACCTGAAAGCATCAAGGCGATGTAATACGTATTAGCAATGGCATAATCAGCTTCACCAGCTGCCACCGCTAAGATTTGTGATCGGTCATTACCTTTTGCAGGCCTAGCAAAGTTTTTGACAAATTCTTTAACCCAAATCTTTGTTTTTTCCAAACCATCATTCTCAATCAGTGAAGCGACCAAGGATTGATTATAAACACTATTTGATTGTCTAATGACGATCTTACCTTTGAATTCAGGATGTGACAGATCTTCATAACTTAAGTTTGGATCTGGCGTAGTCCTTGCAGGATCATAAAAAATCACCCGTGCTCGTTTTGCAATACTAACCCAATATTCTGTTCTTAATTGTTCAGGTACCACTGATTTTATTAAATTAGAACTTGCGCCCGTTTGAAACAATCCTTCAGCTTCAAATGCACCAAGCTTTCCAGCATCAGCAGTGATGTAAAGATCGGCTTTACTGTCTTTACCTTCTTCCTTAATCCTTTTTTGAAGCGCACCATCTTCACCAGAGATGACGTTTACTTTGATGCCAGTTTGTTCTGTAAATTTTTTATACAATTCATTATCAGACTCATAATGTCTTGAAGTAAAAACATTAACTTCTTCGGCAAAAACATTGCCCAGCATTGATGAGAGAAATAATAAGCTCGCTACAATAAATTTCATTTTAGTAATTGATAATCGTTCTCATATAGTATATTGCAATTGATAATCATTCTCAATAGTGTCGCAGTGTAAATTACCTGATATAACCTAAGTAATTTATGAAAATTCACTATTTTAAATATGTGCTATATTGAATTTCAATGGAATCATTATTGATCATTTTAGTTGTAATTTTGCTTGTTCTCAATCTAGGGGTCATTTTTTATTTATTTAAGAATAAGTCAGAAACTAAGATTGATAACACTGAACAAGTTTTAAAAGATGAACTTAGCTCCCTAAGAAATACTTTCAGTGAGTCTTTTGGTTCAATGTCCAAAGATATCGCCAAAGATATGACTGGAGCATTAACCAGAGTAGATGAGAAGGTTAATGTTTTTAACAGGCAAGTAGAAACATTAAATAAAAGTCAAGAAAACTTCAGCAGAATATTAGCTGGAGTAAAACAATATGGTGTTTTAGCAGAATTTTCTTTAGCATCCTTATTAAAAGATTTACTCCCTGCATCTCAATTTATTGCTAACGTGAAGATGAAACCTGAAGAAACTTCAGATACCGTAGAATTTGCAATTAAATTACAAAATGTTTTAGTACCCGTTGATAGCCATTGGCCAATAGAAAAATTTAAAGCAATAGATGAGGCTTACCAAGCAAAAGATAAAGATGCTTTAGCAGAGGCAAGAAAAGAGTTAGCTTCAGCTTTTAGAAACAAAGCGAAAGCAGTGAGTAGCAAATATATTGCACCACCCAAAACCACAGATTTTGCCATTGTCTACGCCCCAACCGAAGGTTTGTTTGCAGAACTGTCAAGTTATCGGGACCCGAAAACTAAAGAACTACTGCTTCAAGAATTACAAACAAAATACAGAATTACTGTTGCTGGACCAAATACTTTATCTGCTTTATTGCAATCCTATCATTTAGGATTTCAAACGCTCAAAGTATCAAAACATGCAACCCAAATTTATAGTGATTTAAGAACGATAACTTCTCGATTTGAAAAACACTTTGATAATATAGTTGAACTTAGAAAAAAACTCGAGCAGGCAATAACAGCGACTGAAAGTTTTGGTCGAGATGCGCGTTCAATTATGAACACGTTGAGCAACATTAAAGATCCAGATCAAGTCAAGGAAGCAGTTGAGGATAACTCAGAAAAAGTAAAAGTTTTAAGTAAATAATTTTCTTAATTCATTATAAAAGACCATAATGCCAAATTTAGTAATATATGATTTAGAGACTAGCGACAGTTCTCTGCACTTTTCACAAATCTTGGAATGTGCGATGATATTAGTAAATGATAATTTACAGGAACTAGACCGCGCTGTTTTTCATGCAAGGTTGAATAAAACTTTTATCCCACACCCAGGAGCACTAATAACAAATAAAATTTCTATTAAAAGACTTAAAGAAACTAATCTTTCTGAATACCAAATGACCAAGCAGCTTGTTGATACGCTTAGTAAGTGGGGTAAAAATATTAGCATGGGCTGGAACTCAACTAATTTTGATCGAAATATTATTAGGTCAACGATGTTTCGAAATTTAGAAAAAACTTATATTTTAAACTCTAACGGCAACTCAGAAGCTGATCTTATTCATGTAGCTAGAAGTGCACATTTGTTTTACCCAGGTTCAATTAAAACTGGGACCACTTCAAAAGGTAATGCTGAATTTAAGCTCACCAGCATTAGTACAGCTAATGATTTAAAGCATGAAGACAAACATACAGCTCTCAGTGATTGTGAAGCAACGTTATCAACGGCTAAATTATTAAAAGAAAAAGCCAAAAGTGTTTGGGACTCATCTATGTTAACGACTAGCAAGCAGGAAGTTATGAAAATTTTAGAAAATGAACAAATGGTTATTGTCACTGAAAACTATGGAGGGGGACCCAGACCTCATCTTGTAACTTACCTATGTCCACATCCAAAATTTACTTGGCCGCTTTGTGTCGATCTAAGACACGATATTGATCACTTGTTAACATTAAATGTTCATCATTTAAAAGAGGAGTTAAAAGGTAAACCCAAACCCGTTAGAACCATAAAACATTCAGCACATCCTATTTTAATGAACCCTTCATATCTTAAAAATTTTGAACCTTATAATGCAATTGGCATGACGAAGTTATTAGAGAGGGCAAAAAAAATTAAGATGAATAAAGAATTTGCTGAAAAAGTAAGTTTGATCAAAAAAGAAGAAGTAGAGGAAAAAGAAGCAAACAACCAAGTTGATAAATTTGTTGAAGAAACAATTTACTCAGGAGGATTTCCTGGTTCCAAAGATCAAAAGGTGATTGAAGATTTTAATCAAACAGATAACTGGAAAGATAAATATAACTTAAGAAATAAATTTACTGATGAACGATACTCTTATTTTGCAAAACGTTTAATTTATGAGAATAGTCCGGAGCTCTTAGACCAAACGGAATATAAACAAATCAGTAAGTTTTTTGCTGATAATTTTCTAAGCACGGAAAAAAAACCTTTTACAACTATACCGTCCGCAATGCAGGCTATTGACGATCTTAGAAATAAACATGAGGGAAATGATGAAATTATTTCACAGTTAGAAGAGATCAATGGTTATATAGAAGAATTACAAACAATGTATGAAAAAGCAAAATAGCATTGTTGACTTACAAAAAAAAATAACTAATTAAGTAGTATGGCATCATTAAAAGAAATAAGTGAAGTAGAGTTTAAAAACTTCTTACAGGCTGATGATAAAGTAAGAGTCGTTAAAGTAGGAGCCACTTGGTGTGCTCCTTGCCAGGCCAGCAAAGGCCCGGTGGCTGAAGTTGCCGAGAAATTAAAAGATAATGTTGAGATCGTTGAGATTGATGTCGATAAATGTCCTAATCTTGGTGCTGAACTGATGGTCAGAGGCGTTCCATTATTTATTAAATGGAAAGGTAAAGAAGAAGTTTCTCGACAAACCGGTTGGGCAGGGATGCAAGGCTTCGAAGACTGGGTTAAACAGTAATTAATTTTTACTTAAAACTTCACCGATCAAATATAAGCTGCCAAAGACCACAATGGTACCGGTTGGTTTTTGAGCTAAAGTGGTTAAGGCTGATTTAAAATTATTAGCAGTTCCTATTTGAAATTTATTTTTAAATAATATTTTTTTCAACTCTTTGGTCGAACAAGCGTTGGGTTCACCACTAATAGGAACAGGAATAATTGTTTTGAAAATCCCTCTAAACTTTTTAATAAAATGTTCTGGTTCCTTGTTTTTTAACATTCCCCAAACACCATAAATAGGTTGCTTAAGCGTGCGCAGATAACGACTTAAATTCTCACCTTCTGTAGGCGCATGACACCCATCTAATATTAATTGTGTATTGGGTTGAACTAACTTTCTTAATTTTCCCTTGGTAATATTATGTAGTCGCCCAGGAAAAATAATTTTAGCAGCTGTTTTTTGTATTATTTTTTTTGAAACACCAAAATTTAAAGCAACATAAATTGCTAAACCTAAATTATGCAATAAACCTTGGCTAACAATGTTATCATTTTTGATTGTAATATTGTTTTTTGGATCAGAGTAATAAATCTTATTTTGTTTGGATTTTATTTGCCAATTAGAAGGGTAAAATACTTCACTAGGATTGTTTTTTAAATTTTGCTTAATCAGTCGCAAAGTAGAGGGAGTTTGCTTACCGATAAAAATTTTAGTGTTTGCAGAGAGAAAAGCACATTTTTCATAACAAATTTGTTTGATCGTTTTTTTTGCTAACCAGTCCTTATGTTGTAAGTTGATATTGGTAATAATTTGGGCAGTAGGCATTTTCCAAAGTCGCGTTGAGTCTCCGCGAAAAAATAACCCTGCTTCAAAGAGATTAATGTCCATTTTTTTATCTTTGCACGCCAAGACTTGAATTAACGTGATTAATTCAAACAGTGTTAATTTAATTTTTGTTTTTTCAATTTGTGATTGGTATTTCTTAATTTCTGCTAAAGATAATGTTTTACCATTAAACTCAAATCGTTCTCGCAAATCATATAAGTGAGGACTTATAAAGGTTGAAACCTTTTTTTTATTGGCTGCAAAAAAATATTTTAAACAGGTTAAGGTGGAGAACTTACCTGAAGATCCAATAATATTGATGGGTTGATTAATGTGTAAATGAGGAAAATTTAATTTAAAAAGAACTCGATTTATTCGCTCTAAATCTAGATCAATTTTTCGTGAATATTTAGCCTGAAGCTTTTGATAAAAGTGGTTGGTGTTCTTCATCTGTCTCAGTACTATTAAACTGAGACTGATATTTTTTCAATAAAACATTAAGCAAAGTAGTGATAGTTGATTTTAGATATGGTCTTTCTACTACTAGATCAATACCGCCATGTTCTTGTACATATTCTGCTGTTTGAAATTCTTCTGGTAGATTTTCTCTCACAGTGTCTTGTATCACTCGGCGACCAGCAAAACCAATTACCGCTTTAGGTTCAGAAATTAAAAAATCCCCAAGCATTGCCCAGGAAGCTGTTACGCCACCAGTTGTTGGATTCGTCAGAACAACAATAAAAGGAATATTATTTTTTTTAAGATCATTTACTGCCATTACTGTACGCGTCATTTGCATTAAAGCTATCGCTGACTCCATCATCCGTTGGCCACCAGAGGAACTAAACATTATAAATGGCATATTGTTTTGGATTGCATGATTAGCAGCATGCACAAAAGCTTCACCAGCAGCAGCACCAAAACTTCCACCTATGAAACGAAAATCCATTGCCCCCGCAACGATATCAATGTTGTTAATTTTACCGGTAGCCGTTAACAAACTGTCGTTTTGTCCAGTTAATTTCCGTGCAGCTTTAAGACGATCAGAATATTTTTTGGTATCGACAAATTGCAGAGGATCATCTTCAGGTACGGGCGGATTTAAAAGTTGATACTCTTTGTTGTCAAAAAAGATTTGAAATCGTTCTTGACTAGTTAATTTGTGATGTGAACCACACTTAGGACAGCAATTTAAATTTTTGTGTAAGTCTTCTTTATAAATTAAATTCTTGCACTCACAAGTGGTCCATAAAGTTTCATTAGATAATGATGATTTTTTTTTAAAAAGTGATTTTAACTTGGGTTTTAAAAATTTTGAGATCCAATTCATTAATTCAATATATTTACAAATAACTTTATCTTATTTCCAATGATTTGTGGTAATTTTTTGTCTTCAAGATTTGTTTCAATTTCTTCCACCAAAGTTGAGCCAATCACAATACCTTCACAGCCGCTCCCAGCAATAATTTTAGCATCTTCAGGTGTTTTGATACCAAACCCAGAACAGACAGGTAAGTCGCTAAACTTTTTAATTTTATTGATCATGGCAGTGACCTCGTCTTTTTCAGCTTTTTTAACTCCGGTGATACCCTTTACATTTACACAATAGATAAAACCTTTGGCTAACTTAGTGATCATTTCTAATCGTTCAGTAGTTGTCGTTGGTGAAATTAATTTAATCAAACCAAGTTTATTTCTTTCAAGTTCTGCTCTTAAAATATTTTCTTCCTTTAATTCGTGCGGAGCATCAACCACTAACACACCATCGACTCCAGCCTTAGCTGCATCTTTTGTAAATTTTTCAATAGGGTAGAGATAGAGATTTGCCATGTAGCCCATTAGTATAATACCAACCTCGTTATTATAATTTCTAATTTCAGCAGCTAATTTGATGACTTCTTTTAAATTTACTCCATTTTTCAAACAACGATCGTGCGCCGCTTTAATAATTGGTCCCTCAGCTGACGCTTCGGAGGTAGGATATCCTAATTCAATAATTGAAGCACCATTATCAATAGCGCTTTTGATGGTTGCAAGACTCACCGCATAGGTTGGGTGACAACCAACAAAATAAGTTATTAGTTTTGTTTTTTGTTCTTTTGCTGAAAATATTTTTTTTAATCTGTCAGTCAAAATCTTTTCCGATATGTTGTTCAATAGTCTCTAAATCCTTTTCACCACGACCACAAAGATTCATCACTATAATAAAATCTTTATTTTTACCTTTAGCTTGTTTTATCACTTCCGCCGCCGCAGCCATTGGTTCTAATGCGGAACATATACCTTCAGTTTTTGCTACCAGTTTATATGCTTCTAAGATTTCTTTATCTGTAGCACTAGTATATTTAACCGCACCAACTTGTTTAAGATAGGAATGTTCTGGACCTACAGCAAAGTATTGAATGCCAGCTCCAAGTGAAGATCCTCCTAAAGATTTTGATCCATCCTCATTCTGTAGCATATAAGTTTTCATCCCTTGCATGATGCCAACTGTACCATTAGACAAAGCAGCAGTTTCAGCAGCTTCCACTCCAATTTTTATAACATCTTTATCGTCTAGAAATTCATGTATCGCTCCCATAAAGTTTGAACCACCCCCGACACAACCCACAATCATATTTGGTAATTTTTTTTCAAGTTCCAGACACTGTTCTCTTATTTCTTTCCCAATCACACTTTGAGCAAACTGGACAATTTTTGGAAAAGGATAACTAGATACTGTTGAACCAATCATGTAGTAAATGTCAGGAGAACTGATCCATTTTTTTATTGCATGAGTTATTGCCTCTTTTAGCGAACCAGGTACTACCTCTAGTTTGCCACCATAATGCTTTGCTTTAATAATGTTTTGATTAACTCTTTTGACATCAATATCTCCCATGACGCCAGTAATAGGCATATTAAATTTAGCTGCCACAGCACAGGCAGCACTGAAATGTTGACCGGCTCCTGACTCTACAAAAATTTCTTTTTTACCCATACGTTTTGCTAAGAGAGCTTGAAACAAACAATTATTGATTTTATGACTTCCGGTATGATTTAGGTGCTCTTGTTTAAAATAAATTTTTGCTCCACCTAGATAGTTGGTCAAATTTTCAGCAAAATACAAAGGTGAAGGTCGACCAACATAATGTTTTAAGTAGTATTCGTATTCATCTAAAAATTTTTTATCCTGAATGGCATCTTCAAAAGCTTTATTTAATTCATGAAGAGCTGGCATTAACGTCTCACCTACGGCCATACCGCCCATCTCACCATAATAACCCAGATGATCAGGACCATTTCTAAGTGAATTTTTTTGACTTTGTTTAACCATCTTTTTTATAAATTTTAAGAAAAGTTTTAATTTTTTCTAAATCTTTTATCTTATCTGTCTCTAAAGCACCAGATGCATCAACAGCAATTTTTGTCAGTTTATTAATTTTACTTAGTTTTTCATAGTGATCGATAGCAATGCCACCAGCCACAAACTTTTTAACTGTGGTAGGTACCTTTTTAATCCAATCAAAGTCCCAAGAAAGTGTTTTCTCCATACCCGTTGAGTCAAATAATAAATAATCGGCATGCTTATACTGCATATAATTTAAAACATCTGTTGCTTGACTGATTTTTAGAGCAGCAATAATTTTTGTTTGATACTTAGACTGGTAAGTCTTTATTTGCTCATCAGCGCATTCATAAATTTGAAAATAGTCGAATCCTAATCGGCTAAAAATATCAAGTTCCTCTAAAGAGGGTTTAACCAGTACACCAACAAATTTTGTTTTATGCCTGTTAATTGTTAATAATTTTTCTAATTGATGTTGTTTAAGGTAACGGTGGCTTTTTTTATAGTTGAGAATAAAACCACAAAAGTCAGCACCATGATCAATGCATGTCTGAACCTGATCTTGGTCAGTTAAACCACAAACTTTGACAATCATTATTCTTGAAGAATATTTTCAATATTTTTTTTTGGATCACCCTCGTAGATTGGTCGACCAATTACTGCAAAACATTTATCGTCTGCAATTTTTTTAAACTCTGCATAACTAGCTGTTCGTTTTTGATCTTGTTTGTTATTTTTGTTCGAACGAATTCCAGGGCAAAACAATATTAAATCTTTGGTGATAGATCTAATCATTTTTATATTTTCCACCGAAGTGATAACACCATCCATTTGAGTACGTACCGCTAACTCTACCAGCAGCTTTACTTGGTCTTCTAATTTTTTATCTATGCCAATGTTATTCAGATCATTTTGATCCCAGGACGTCAGTACGCTAACCGCTAACAATTTAATATTTGTTTGTGTTGCAGCTTGTTTTGCCGCTTCTAACATATCTTTCGAGCCTAAGGCATGTAATGTTAGATATTTAATTGCTTTAAATTTACTTAAAGCCAAAATAGTTTTACTGACCTGATTAGGTACATCGAAAAACTTGCCATCAAAAAAAACCGGTAAATTAAATTGGTCCAAACTGGCAATTTCTTTTGGACCGATGCTATTAATCAATTCTAACCCAATTTTAATGCCTGCAATCTTATCTTTAACTTGTTCGATAATTTTTAAACCGTTAGAAAAATTATCAGTATCGAGGGCTAAAAATATATTTTTATTTTGCATTTAGATCCTTAAAAAGTTTTTTACTCATTTTGAATTTAACAGATTTTCTCTCCGGCACATATATTAATTCACCCGTTTTAGGGTTACGTGCTGATTTGTTTTCTTTTAGTTTTTTTGGTTTAATTATGAAAAAATCTCTAAATTCAGAAGTTTGTCCTCTTTTTAAAGCATCTTTAATTTCATCAAAAAATAATTTGATTAGGTCAGATATTTCTTTTTGTTTAAATTGTGGAAATTTAGTCTTTAAATATTTTACTAATTCAGAATTAGCCAATTATTTTTCTTCTTTATCTTTATCTTTCTTAGAGCCTGTTAAGCTAAATGCTTTACTAAAAATATCTTTCAGTTTAGCACCTGAGGTACTTGCGTCTTTACCAAATTTCTTAATTAAAGATTTTTCTTCATCTATCTGAGCTTGTTTGACTGACAGGGTAATTTTTCTAGAGCTTATATCTAATTCAGTTATTGCAGCGTCTAGTTTATTACCAGGTTGAAAAATTTCTGGCCTCTGATCACTTGCTTCTTTCGCTAATTGGTTTTTTTTGATGATAGTAATTAAATGATCTGAATTTCCAATCGCTACCTTAACCCCAGTTTTCATCACTTCTTTCACAACCGTGGTAATCACATCACCTACTTTTTTATTATGTTCAGCAAACCAATCCATTGGATCTTTTTCTAAAGCTCGAATAGACAATTTTATTTTTTCATTTTCTACTTCTAATAACTTCACTTTAACTTTTTGTTTTGGTGAATATTTTTTTAAGTCATCCTTGTTTTCTAAGTAACTCAACTCCTTAAAATGAACCATACCAGTTAAATTATTTTCCAGTTTAACCAATAAAGCAATATTAGTGATTTTTTCAATTGAGCCTTCAAAAGTTTGCCCAACTTTATTTTTAAGTGCTGTCCATGGATTATCTAAGGTTTCTTTATATGATAAAGATATTTTTTTTCCTTCTTTATCAATTTCCATAATTTTGACATCAACAGTTTGCCCTGTATTAAAAACGCTATTTGCTTTTGAACGTTTGCCCCAGGCGATTTGACTTGAGTGTATTAAGCCTTCTACACCTTCTTCTAACTTAACGAAGGCACCATAATCAACGGTACGAGTAATTTTACCTTTGTAGATCTTGCCAACTTTATATTTAGCCTCTAAGTTTGCGTAAGGATCTTCAGTTAAAGCTTTGATACTTGCTGAAATTCTAGAAGTTTCCGGATCAATTTTTATAATTTTAACTTTAACTGTTTGTCCAATAGTAATGATGTCACTTGGTTTTTTTACTTTAGACCAAGAAAGGTCTGATATGTGGATCAAAGCATCCGCACCACTAATATCTAAAAACACTCCCCAATCTGTGGTTGCCTTTACAATTGCGTTGTCAACTATATCTCCCTCTTTAAGATTTTTAAGTAATTCTTTTAACTTTTCATTTTTGCCTTTTTCTAAAACAGCTCTTCTACTTGTACACACATTACCACGGTAGCGATCAATTTTTGTTGCTATAACCTTGATGGGCACGTTCATGAGATGATCAATTCTTTTAGGTGGTTTGACGTCGATTTGAGATTGCGGCATAAATGTTGGTAATCCTTCGACTACACAGATTACTCCACCTTTAATTTTGGAAGTTATGAATCCCTCAAGTTCTTCTTGAGTTTCATAAAATTTTTCCATTTTCTTCCAAGTAGATAATTTTTTAGCTTTATCTCTAGAGACAATAATTTCACCTTGATAACTTTCTATTCTGTCTAAAAAAACTTCAATTTTTTGACCCACTTTAATTTTGTCCATTTCGTTTTTGAATTCTTCAATGGGTATCATGCCTTCTTGCTTAGCTTTAAGATCGACGACAACATAATTTTTTGTGATTTCAGTAATAACGGCGGAGACAATATTGTTTTCTTCTAATTTACGATCTTTAAAATCGTTCTCTAGGAGTTTTTTAAATTCTTCGGTTAGTTTGTTATCCTTATTAACTTCTGTGTTTAAACCCATATTATTTATATTTTTTTTCTAAAATTACCGACATTTTTTTAAGCATATCTTTGATATTCTTAGTTTTGCCGGTGTCGATAAGTACCGCATCACGTGTTTTCAGTAAAGGGCTATTTTTCCGCTTTATGTCTGACAGATTCCTTAATTTTAAGGATTTTTTTACTTCGGCTCGAGAAATATCTTTGTTTTTTTTTCTTAATTCCTTAAACCTACGATTTGTTGCAATTTCTAAACTACATTTAAAGAAAAATTTTATATCAGCTTTTGGCAAGATTACACTGCCAATATCTCTTCCCTCGATACAAATTCTTTTATTTTTTTTTGCAAAATCTCTTTGAAATTTTTTAAGAATTTTTCTAATAGCTAATTTCTTTGCAATAACAGAAGAAAAATTAGATATTTCTTGCGTTTGAAGATTAAGTTTATTCAATTTATTAGGGTTCAAAGTTTTAAATTTAGATTTCAGAAAACTTACTTTGTAATTATCATTTTTCAATATTTGATAAGCAGCATAACGATACAACAAACCAGATGATAAAAATTTTAAATTATATTTTTTGGCAATTAATTTTGCTCCGGTAGTTTTTCCTGAGGCAGCAGAACCATCACATGCTATATGCAGTTTTGAGTTTTTATTTAATTTCATAACGTCCTCCCATTTTTTTAATGTTTTTTAAAAAGGAGGGAGCTGAAGTATTAACAGTAGAGAAATTTTTAATGTTTACCTTGTTACCGGTCAATAAAGCTAAAATACTTGTACTCATACAAATTCTATGGTCTCCTAAATCTTTCACTAAAATATTTTTCTTTATTTGCCTAATATTATTTTTACCAAAAATCTTTAATTTTCCATTTTTATATCGTGATTTAATACCAATTTGATTCAAAACTTTCTGCATTTCGCTCACTCTATTACTTTCTTTATTAGTTAGATCTTCAATGCCATCAAAACTAGAGAGACCCTTAGTAAGAGCCGCAGCTACAAACAAGATAGGGTATTCATCAGCAGTCATCGAATAAAACTTTTTATTCACTTTTAGTGGTTTTAACTTTGAGCTCGATACATCAATCGTTCCAATCGTTTCATTATTAACTTTTTTTAGTTTAGTAAGTTTTATTTTAGCTCCAGCTTTTTTTAAAATTTTAAGATAACCTATTCGTCGTTCATTAAGACAAACATGATTAATCGATAATTTTGAATTTTGGGCTAAAATAGTTAATACAACAAAAAAAGCTGCACTGGACGGATCCACTGGAACCTCAAACTTTTGAGCTCTAAATGTTTTTTTACCAAAAACTTTAATGGTGTTATGTTTATTTTGTTTTAGGATTTTAATAGCTTTAACTTTATCTAAAATATTTTCAGTATGATTTCGGCTGAAATTTTGATCATAAATTGTTGAGATGCCGTAGGCATTTGTTCCAGCTAGCATTGCCGCTGATTTTAGTTGAGCACTAACACCCGGGTCATATTGTATAGCGACTGGAATACTTGAGGTAATCATCTTTATCGGCAGCGTAAATTTGTTTGCGGGTAAAAACTCTGCTCCAAATAGTTCACATAAATTAAAAATTTTTTTCATATTTCTTTTTGATAATGAGTGGTCACCTTGAAGTTTTAATTCTAAACCAGGAATGGTTGCTAATAATCCTGTGATTAATCTCATCGCTGTACCTGAGTTACCAAAATCTAAGACAGTATTCTTTTTAGCAAAAAGCGATCCTAGTGATTTTCCAAAGACTTGAAATTTATTCTGATCTAGTTTCTTGATTTTAACATTTAATTTTTTAAGAGAGTTTATGCAGGAAAATACATCCTCAGACTGCAGTGGATGATTAATTTCAGAAATACCTTCTGAAATTGCTGCAATAATAAATGCTCTAATGGAAATGGATTTGTCTCGATCGACTTCGTTTAGCTTAATATTAAATGGTTTAATTTTATCGTTTATACTTAAGTTAAATTTTTTTTTCACTAGATTGAAAATTATTGTTTAAAAGAAGATCCAAAATACATTTCGATTGCTTTGGAAGATTTCAAAACATCTTGCACCTTACCAGAGGCTATTATTTCCTGATCTCCTAATACGTAAAGTTTATCAACAATCGACATTAAATTTTGCACAGCGTGATCGGTTACTAAAATTGTAATTCCCATTCTTTGTAATTTGACAATATATTTTTGAATATCTTCAACAACAATTGGATCAAGCGCTGCCAGAGGTTCATCCAATAAAACAACTTTGGGATTATTGATTAATAATCTTGCCAGCATAACTCTACGTACTTCACCCCCCGATAAAACAGTACTCTGAACATTACGTAAGTGTTGCAGATTAAATTCATCTAGAAGTCTTTCAACCATCTTAATTTGGTTAGTTGTGCCTTTAATACATAGTTGTGCTAGGCCAAACAGATTATCGTAGGTTGACATGGCAAATACACTTCGTTCTTGGCTAAGATAACCTAAACCTGCATTAGCACGTAAATGTATAGGTAGATTTTGAATTTCTTTGTTGTCCAAATAGATTTTACCTTGATCAATACCAATTTCACCTATGATCGTAGAATAAAGTGTTGATTTGCCTGAACCATTAGGACCAAGGAGACCAACAATCTCTCCTCGAAATAATTTCATGTTTATTTTTTTTAAAATTGGACGACCGTCAAAGCTTTTGCTTAAATTTTCTACTTCAAAGATTGGCTTTGCTTTTTTGAAATTTACAATTCTAAATCCCTTTGACATTTTAATTTAATTTCACGTTTACTTGTTTATCACCTAGCATGGATAAATTTAACAGTTTAGTTGTTAAATCTAAATCTGCCTTATCAGCAGTAACACTTCCTTCTATACCATTTGCTTTAACATTGCCATAGACGTTCATAATGTTTTTTGAATTAAAAAAATCTAAATTGTCAGCCGTTAATATTTTTTCATCCATAGTTGCCATAATATTTTCTTTAAAAAAGATATCAAAAGTAACATTATTATAAACACCTTTGTCACTAGTGACTTTAAGAATACCATTTGTTAGGTAAAAAGTAGCGGTTACTTGCTGCATATAAATTATTTCAGGACTCGCGGTATTGAATTCTGCTTGATCTGAATTAATGATGTATTCATTGCCATTAGCATCGCGACCTTTATATTCCACAAATTCAAACTTATTTTTTTGTTCATCAGTTTGATCTTTCGGTTCCGTAGGAGCGGTTGTAGTTTTCTTCGTTGGCGATTGAAAAAGTTGATCTTGATAAGTGTATGAGAATAAACTGATTACTAAAAATAAAAGCAATAACTGTATTAATCTTATTTTTTGTTTTCTATTTAAACTCATCGAATTCCATACTTTAACAGTTCATGTATATGAACAATCCCAACCAGTTTTTTGCTATTATTATCTTTAAATACTAGCAAACTGGTAATTTTATTTTCATTCATAATGGCCAAAGCTTTTGCAGCAAGAGTTGTTTCGGTAACGAATAAAGGATTTTTGGTCATAATCTTCGAGACCTTCTGATTTTTGTCATAAGTCTGATAGCCTCTTCGGACATCTCCGTCAGTGCAAAAACCGAACACTTTTTTATTTTTTTGCACAATGACTATGCCAAGTTTTTTTTGTTTAATCACTTTAATGGCTTGAGCTATATTTTTTTCTGGTGAGATAATTGGTAACTTAGAGCCCGAGACCATAATATCTTTAACTAATAACAAGGCGCTACCAATTGATCCGCCCGGATGAAATAATCGAAATCGTTCTTTAGAAAATTTTTGTTTGTCCATTAACGCGACAGCTAAACAATCACCAACCAATAGAGTGATCGTAGTACTTGTACTTGGGACCATTCCGATCGGATCAGCTTCTTTAACTTGTGGTAATAAAATTGGGATATCGCAAGATTTAATTAACATACTATTTTTTTGTGAGGCAATACCAATGGTTAAAATATTAAACCGACTTGCATATTTAATAAGATTAGTTAATTCAGCTGTATTGCCCGAGTAAGAAAATAAAATTAAAACATCTCGTTTTTCAACTTGTCCTAAATCACCATGAGAGGCATTTGAACTATCTAAAAAGAATGAGGAAATACCTACCGAACTTAAAGTAGCCGAAATCTTTCTGGCAATCAGTCCAGATTTGCCTACACCAGAACAGACAACTTTACCTTTGCTATTATGAATAGCCTCGACCGCTTTGACGAAATTTTTATTAAAAACTTTATTAATTTTTTTTAATTCACTGATTTGAATGGCAGCTGATTTTTTGGCGATCGCTAAATAATTAATTTTTTTCATTAATGTTCAAATATATCAAATTTAAAACCGTGTTGATCTAAAAGTATTTTAGTATCTAAAAACTCAATACATTTATTGTAGACTTCAAGTCGTTTTTCTCTTTTTAACATTTTTTCAAGTTCTGCCTTGATCTTGTGCAAGTAGATGACATCATTGGCAGCATACTCTAATTGTTTATCATTCATCTCATTGATATTTTTATTCCAGTCACTTGTGCCGTGTCTTTTATCTAAATTTTTACCACAGAACTCAAACACCAAATTTTTCAAACCGTGTTGATCGGTGTAGGTTCTAACTAATTTGGAGGCAATTTTAGTATCAAAGATATTATTAATTTTACACTTTAGAAAATATTCAATAGCACTTTTATCAAATCTTAAAAAGTGTCCAATTTTTAAAATCTTTTTATTCTCTAAAACTTTTACTAGATTAGGTGCTTTATAATTTTTTCGATCAGGCTGAATAATATAAACATCTCCATTTTCATTACAGATTTGAATTAAACTTAATTTGTCTCTTTCGGGAATTTGTAAACCAGTCGCTTCGGTATCAATGGCCACACTTTCTTTAAAACTCTTTGCAATATCTTCCGTTATGTCGCCTTGAAATTTATGTATTTTTACCATACCTATTTAATTATCATGAATAATTATCCAATCGCAACTGTATTAGGTGCTGGAGGTTTTATAGGACGCTATCTTGTCAGAAATTTGACCGCTGAGAACTATCGCTGCATCATCCCAACAAGAAAAGCCTATGAAAAAGGTTATTTAAAGACTCAATCTCCTCCAGGAGCTATCGAGTTTCTTGATTTTAACCCAAATAATTTTGCAGCGCTTGCGGATGCGATCAAACGTTCTGATGTTGTAATTAATTTAATTGGAATTTTATACGAAAATCGAAAACAGAAATTTAAAAATATTCATGTCAGTATTCCAGATATGGTTTCCAAGCTTTGCGCGCAATATGATGTCAAAAAATTTATTCAAGTGTCAGCTATTGGTGCTAACTTAGACTCACAGTCTGTATACCAACAAACAAAATTTCAAGGCGAACAAAAAGCATTAACTAACTTTAAAGGCACAGTAATTATTCGTCCAAGTGTAGTCTGTGGTACCGAGGACAATTTTACTAATCTATTTGCTAAATTAAGTATGTTTCCTGTCATTCCAGTTGTTGGAATTAATTATAAGTTTCAACCAATTATGGTTAATGATGTAGCCAAAGCAATTATGCGTTCGATAAAAACTAAAAATAACGAAGGTAAAATTTATGAAATTGGTGGCAATAAAATTATAAGTTTTGGGGACATGGTTAAATTAATCATGACGACGATTAACAAAAAAAGATTGGTCATTGAGATGCCGATGCCCTTAGCTAAAATACAAGCAACGCTTTTAAGCTTATTACCGATCCCACCTATACTCACCACGGATCAATGTAAAATTTTAAGCGAGGACGATAATATTGTTTCCAACAACCATTTAACCCTTAAAGATTTAGGCATTGAACCTGAAGATGTCGAAAAGCAAATGAGCAAATGGCTCTGGCGTTATCGAAGTGGTGGAGAGTTTGCAAAAACTTAATGGAAATAATTTTTTATATATTTATTGCTCTAATATTATCTGTTGTTGTTTTCTTAGGTGCTAGGGCAATTAATTCTGGATTAAAAGCTAGAAATGAACTTAAGGAAAGTGGAGTATTAGATAGTTTAAAAAAAAATCAATATAATTACGAAAACAAATATCCTTTTGAAAGTGACGAGGAGGAGATTAGTACCGTTGATAAGAATCTCTCAGATCAAGAAAATCAGGATAAAATTACAGAAGTCGATAACATCGATCGTAATCAGCTTATACTAAATCAAATTCCAGACTTAATACTTGTAATCAATAAATTCAAAGAAGTTATTTATAGCAACGACTCATCAATGTTAAGATTTGGTCAAGATATAGAGGGCAGACATTTAGCTTCTGTTCTAAGATCTCCCGAGATATTAGAGAATGTTGATCTATGTATTAAAGAACAAAAAACCAAATCGCTAGACATTGAAATTAAACACCCTACTTATCAATCATTTTTTGTTACTATTTTTTTAGGACCAAAAAGTTTTTTGGGTAGAAATGAGACTATTATAATTGTGCTGAAGGACTCCACAGAAATATCTAAAGTACAAAAGCTAAAATCAGATTTTGTAGCTAATGCTTCTCATGAATTAAGAACTCCATTGCAATCAATTAAATTAGGTTTAGAAACAATTAATACTGGTAACGCCAAGGATGATCCAGAAGCACAAAAAAAATTCTTAAATTTGATGTTAGATCAAGCTAAGAGAATGGAAACCTTAATAAAAGATTTACTTACTCTTTCTAAAATTGAAATGGAAGAACACATTAGACCTAACAAAGCAATTATTCTTTCAACGGTTATTGATGAAGTTATCAGCTCTCTTAATGCTCAGATTAAAAAAAACAAAATAAAGATTAATAATAAAATTCAAGATCCATTACGGATCATTGGAGATAAAGACAAGTTAATTGAAATTTTCACTAATCTAATCGAAAATTCAATTAAATATAGCGAACCAGAAAAAACTATATCGATAACAGCTAAAAAAAATGGTGATTTGGTTGAAATTAAATTAAAGGACCAGGGCATTGGTATTCCAAAAATCTATATAAATAGAGTAACCGAAAGATTTTTCAGAGTTGATCCTGAAAAAAGTAAAAGTGTGGGTGGTACGGGTTTAGGTTTATCCATCGTAAAACACTTAATAAATCAGCATCGAGGTACTTTTGATATAGAAAGTGAAGAGGGTAAAGGTTCTGAATTTATAATGACTTTTCCATCAGCTTAATACAACCATCAATTTAGCAATTTTAATAAAACTTTAATATTTCTTTAATAGAATTTTAATCGACCAAGATTAGATAATGCTAATAAGTATTAATTAAGGAGAAAATATGAAAAAATTAAATTACATATTAGCAGTTTTAATAACAATCTCTATTACTTCTTTTGCCGAAGCTAGAGATCAAATTAAAATTGTTGGTTCATCAACTGTTTACCCTTACGCGACTGTAGTTGCAGAGAAGTTTGGTAAAAGTGGATCTTATAAAACCCCGGTAATCGAAAGTACAGGAACTGGTGGTGGAATGAAATTATTTTGTGCTGGTGTAGGTGTTAACCACCCAGATATTACCAATGCTTCAAGAGCAATTAAATCGTCAGAAAAAGAACTATGCCAAAAAAATGGTGTAAACGATATTGTTGAAATTATCGTAGGTAATGACGGAATAGTTTTTGCTCAATCAGTTAAAGCTAAAGATATAAACTTTACAAAGGAACAACTTTGGAAAGCATTAGCAGAAGAAGTTGATGTTAATGGTAAGATGGTTAAAAACCCTTACAAAAACTGGAGCGACATTGACCCAAGTCTCCCTTCAAGTAAAATTGAGGTCCTTGTTGCCCCACCAACTTCAGGTACCAGAGATGCTTGGAATTCTTTAGTAATGGAAAAAGGCTGTTCTAAACAAGCTATTGAATTAATGGGTGGAAAAAAAGATTGCTCAAAACTTAGAGAAGATGGTGCAGCAATTGAAGCAGGAGAGAATGACACATTGATTGTTCAAAAACTTACTGCCAACCCAGATGCTTTTGGTTTCTTTGGTTACAGCTACTTAGTTGCTAACAAAGATAAAATTAAAGCAGCATCAATTAATGGTGTTCAACCTAGTTTGCAAGGGATACAAGATTATTCTTATCCTATTGCTAGACCATTATTCTTTTATGTGAAAAAAGCTCATGTTGGTGTAGTTCCCGGGATTCAGGAATTTCTGGCTGAGTTCACTTCATCGAAAGCGATGGGTAAAAGAGGTTATTTAGCTCAAATCGGTCTTGTGCCATTAGCTGACGACAAGTTAAAAGTTGTCAGATCTAATGCAAAGGGACTGGTTGCAATTAAGTAATTAATTAATTAATAAAAAAAAGGCCTGAAATTCAGGCCTTTTTTTACAATTCCAGGTTTATAAAATTTAATATTTCCTTAACATTTCTAGCTTAATGATAAGAAATGAATTTAACTATCTTCTTACTGATTTTACTATTCAGCTTGTCAGTATTTTTCTTAGGTAAAACTAAAGCAACCAATATTTCAAAAGAGAGAGTTAAACTACATTCTTTACCCAACTATTACGGTTATTACATAGCTTTGTGGTGTGGAGTTCCTGCTTTAATCATCTTTTCATTATGGTCATTATTTGAACCAATGATCATCAAATTATTAGTAATCAATAATCTACCCAATCAAGACCCTGGTAAATTAAATCTTATTTACGAACGAATTTTAGCTTTTACCAATGGAACTTTTACTGGAGAAATTAATGATACTATTCAATCTGGCTCTAAACAATATCAAAGCCTAAGAGATATATTCGAAGGTTCAAAAATAGCCCTTGTCTCAGTAGTTATTTTGCTTTGCTCAATTTTTGCCTATCAAAAAATTAGTGCAAAAACAAAAGCAAGAGATAATGTTGAAAAAATTTTACGGGGATTATTATTCACTAGTTCGTTAATTGCAATTTTAACGACTATAGGAATTATTCTTTCATTATTGTTTGAAAGCATCAAATTTTTTTCAGTTATTAATATTGTTGATTTTTTATTTGGTACTGGCTGGAGTCCTCAAAGAGCATTTGTAAGAGATGCTTCAGCAATTACCGCAGAGGAATTAGCTGAAATAACCGATGCGTTTGGTTCAGTTCCTTTATTTGCTGGAACAGCGTTCATTGCTTTGATTGCAATGCTGGTTGCTGCTCCAATCGGCCTCTTTTCAGGAATATTTATGGCAGAATATGCAAGTGTTCGAGTTAGAAAATTTACCAAACCTATAATAGAAATTCTTGCAGGCATCCCAACAGTAGTTTACGGATTTTTTGCAGCACTCACCGTTGGTCCTTTTTTTAGAGAATTTGGTAGTAATTTAGGTTTAGACGTATCATCCGAAAGTGCTCTAGCTGCAGGTTTGGTTATGGGAGTAATGATTATACCTTATGTGTCCTCACTATCAGATGATGTTATTAATGCAGTGCCACAGTCATTACGCGAAGGTTCTTATGCTGTTGGTGCTACAAAATCTGAAACCATTAAAAAAGTTGTTGTCCCTGCGGCTTTACCGGGCATTATTGGTTCACTATTACTTGCAATCTCAAGGGCAATTGGTGAAACAATGATTGTAGTTATGGCTGCAGGTTTAGCAGCAAATCTTACAATTAATCCACTAGAGTCAACAACAACAATCACTACTCAGATAGTAATGATTTTAATTGGCGACCAAGAGTTTGATAGTCCCAAAACACAATCGGCTTTTGCTTTAGGCTTAACTCTTTTCTTCGCCACTCTAGTTTTAAACTATATTGCATTACGAGTTGTGAAAAAATACCGAGAAAAGTATGACTAAAGAAGAAAGAATAAAAAAAAGATATAGAGCGGAAAAACGATTTAAGTTTTATGGAATTATTTCAATTCTCACAGCTTTGCTTTTTGTTTTTATTCTTGTACAAAATATTGTTTCAAAAGGTTCCTCTGCCTTTTTTAGAACAGTCATACAAACAGAGGTAAATTTTGACAAAGATGCACTTGGTTTAGGAAATAATCCTAGCAAAGAAAATGTATTACAGTCAGATCTGTTTGATTTTTCAGTTGAGAATTTGCTCAATATTTATCCAGTAGACGACTTTGAAAGAGAAAATGAAATACTACTTCTTTTCAGTCCTGATTATGAGATTGAAATAAAAAAATATTTAGCAAATAATTTAGATGTTATTGGTCAAACAGTAATTTTAGAACTAACCTCATCAGATGATATTGATCAACTAAATAAAGGAAATTTTCCGAGAGAGTTACCTGAAAATATGAGAAGAGTTTCTGATTTTCAGTTAGAAGTCTTTGACAAACTTAATAGCGAGAATCAGATCTCAAAAATTTTTAATAATTATTTCTTTTCCAACGGTGACTCCAGAGATCCTGAATTAGCAGGAATTGGTGGATCATTAATGGGATCTTTTTTTACTGTTATGATTTGTTTGCTATTATCTTTTCCTGTTGCGATTTTAGCATCTATATATCTAGAGGAATTTGCTCCTAAAAATAGAATTACCGAAATAATTGAAATCAATATAAACAATTTAGCTGCTGTACCTTCAATAGTTTATGGGTTGTTAGGTCTTGGAATACTCTTAAATTTTATGGAATTTCCAAGGTCAACGCCACTTGTAGCTGGGATTACCTTATCATTAATGACTTTACCAAGAATAATTATTCCGTGTAGAGCTTCATTAAAAGCTGTACCACCATCTATTAGAGAAGGGGCGCTTGCAGTAGGAGCTTCCAAATTTCAAGCAGTGTTCCACCATGTTGTTCCTCTAGCTATGCCCGGCACACTCTCTGGAACTATTATCGGTTTAGCACAAGCACTTGGTGAAACAGCACCTTTAATTCTAATTGGAATGGTTGCTTTTGTTGTTGATGTCCCGACGTCACCGCTAGACCCATCTGCCTCATTGCCGGTACAAGTTTATCTCTGGTCAGAGTCTGCTGAGAGAGGCTTTGTCGAAAAAACATCGGCTACTATAATGATGTTGCTAGGTTTTCTTATTGTTATGAACTTTATTGCTGTATATCTTAGACAAAAATTTGAAAGAAAGTGGAACTAATGAAAAATAGTAAAGTCAAAATTAGCTCAAATAATTTGAATGTTTATTATGGAAATAAACAAGCTTTGTTTGATGTCAATTTAACTTTAAATGAAAAAGAGGTTACTGCTCTTATCGGTCCCTCAGGTTGTGGTAAATCGACATTTATTAGATGCATCAATCGAATGAATGATGTTATTGAAATTTGCCGAGTAGAGGGTTCTATCAAAATGGATGGGATGAATATTAATGATAAAGGTGTTGATGTCGTGCAATTAAGGGAAAAAGTTGGAATGGTTTTTCAAAAACCAAATCCTTTTCCTAAAAGTATTTATGATAATATTGCATATGGACCAACCATTCATGGTGTTGTTCAAAATAAAAATCAAATGGATGAACTTGTGGAAAATTGTTTAAAAAAAGCAGCATTATGGAATGAGGTTAAAGATAGACTGCAGGAACCTGGCACCAGTCTGTCAGGTGGTCAGCAGCAAAGACTTTGTATCGCAAGAGCTATTTCAGTAAATCCAGAAGTTATTTTAATGGATGAACCATGTTCTGCATTAGACCCGATTGCTACAGCAAAAATCGAAGAATTAATAGATGAGCTAAGAAAAACTTATACCATCGTAATTGTTACTCACTCAATGGCACAAGCAGTAAGAGTATCACAGAGAACTGGTTTTTTTCATTTAGGGAAGTTAATCGAAATTGATACTACTGAAAAAATATTTAAAAATCCTGGAAATAATATGACACAGGATTATATTACAGGAAGATTTGGATAATATGTCAGAGGAATCACACATCGTTAAATCCTACGAGGAAGAATTACAGAATTTACATGATACCCTTATACAAATGGGAGCTTTAACTGAGAGCCAACTATCTGATTCTTTGGATGCCGTCATTAAAGTGGATAAAGAGTCTACTGATAAAATTATCAATAGTGACCAAAAGATAAATAAATTCAGATCAAAAATAGACACCCAAATCATGAATTTATTGGTTAAACGAGCACCCATGGCAATCGATTTAAGATCAACAATTTCAGCACTGAAAATATCACAAGATTTAGAACGAATTGGTGATTTAGCAAAAAGTAATGCAAAAAAAGTAAAACCTTTACCCTACGACTTACCTGATGAATTATTACAAAATCTAAGAAGACTGGGTGAACTCGTTCAAAAACAACTTTCAGAAGTACTCGATTCTTACGTTAATAAAGGTTTAGATAAAGCCAAAACAGTTTGGGAGAATGATGAGCGTGTCGATGATTTAACTTATATAGCCATGAATAGCGTTACTGACTTTTTATCACAAGATAAAAAAAATTTAGATTTTGCGACTCATTTAATTTTCGTAACTAAAAATTTAGAAAGAGCGGGTGATCATATAACTAATATTGCAGAGTCAATTTATTATTTAATTAAAGGAGAATACCTAAAAGGACAAAGACCAAAAGGTAGAGAAATCGAAGATAATGTCTAAAATTTTCATCATTGAAGATGAACAAGCAATTATTGAACTAGTTAAATATAATTTAGAAAAAGAGGGATATAGAGTCTCTTACTCAAACAAAGGAGACTCAGGTATATCTGAGATTAAACAAATTGAACCAGATTTAATTTTACTTGATTGGATGTTGCCCGATATTTCAGGCATTGAAGTTTGCAAAATATTAAAAAAAGATAAAAAACTGAGATCAATTCCAGTAATAATGTTAACCGCTAAAGGTGAAGAAGAAGATAAAATTAGAGGTTTAGATAGTGGTGCTGATGATTATATGACTAAACCATTCAGTCACCTTGAATTAAAAGCAAGAATTAATGCAATTTTAAGAAGGTCTAAAGCAGAAAGTTTTAAAGATGAAATTATATACAAGGATCTAAAAATAAACCGAATCGAAAGAAAAGTATTTCGCGGAAACCAAACAATTAATCTTGGTCCTACAGAATACAATCTTTTAAATTTTTTAATTGATAATCCAAAAAGGGTTTATTCTCGTGAACAGTTATTAAATAATGTTTGGCGTGATAATGTTAATGTAGAAGAACGAACGATAGACGTGCATGTTAGAAAATTAAGACAAGCAATAAATATTAAAGATGCAACGCCCTTAATCAGAACCGCAAGATCAGCTGGTTATGCTCTGGACTCTTAAAGCAATTGAAAATAACCAATCAAAAATAAGGGTATTTGCAAACCAAAATTAGTTATAATAGCTTTATCTTTTAAGAGATAACCTGATATCGTCCAACCTAAAACCCCTAAGCCATGAAAATATATATTCAGCGGATAAATATTTAGATTAGTCAATAAAATGCCAAATAAGACCAGAAAAGTACTGATCCATTTTAGATACTTTTTTGCAAAGTTCATAATAACCTCCTTTAAAAATTTACAATGATTATATTAAGTATTTATTAATTATGCAGACTTAATTTTGTCTTGAATAAATTGAGGTACCTCATCTTCCTTATCAATAAGATCTTCTTTTTGATCTTTAGTCTGGAAGGCATAAAGCACATGGAGTTTACAGTAAGAAAAATCTTTAATAGGTTTTCTGCCACAAAAATAAAAATTTGTTTCATCAGGGTGACCGATTGGCCATCGACACGTTTCATCACTTAATTCCTCCAGTGTCTTAGGATTTTCTGGTTCGAAGTTTTTATCTAAGAGCAACGATTTAAATTTTGATTTTCTTCCTCTACCTGCAGTTGCAGCCTGACTTTTAGTTGATGTACTTGCGGGTCCAGATCTTTTTTTTGAAGGTGCTCTCGCCTCTAAGTTTAATCGATGTGCTTTCCCAATGACGGCGTTTCTTGAGGTATCGCCAAGTTCTTTAGAAATTTGACTTGCGGTTAAACCTTTTTTCCAAAGTTCTTTAAGTTTTTCCTCTTTTTCCGGCGTCCAAGTCATTTGTGTTAATCAATATTTAGTTATTGATTAAAACTAATCACAAAATATGGTCAAAACGAAATAAAAAAAACTAAATATCAAAGTTTTACACAGTTTTTTTACAAATTATGGGTATAAGAAATCTATGGTTGAAATAACTAATAAATATAAAATTGGTACAAGAAGATTTGGACTAGTTAATTGGATTGGACTTTGGACGCTTTATAAAAAAGAAGTGTTAAGGTTTCTAACGGTTTGGGTGCAAACTTTGTTGTCACCTATTATCACCTCACTTTTGTTTTTGCTCGTACTATCATTAGCAATTGGTACCGATAGAGGGAATGTTTTAGGTGTACCTTTTATTAGTTTTTTAGCGCCAGGTTTAATCGCAATGCAAGTGATACAACAAGCATTCTCACACTCTTCGTCAACCTTCATGATCGGTAAAGTACAAGGCAATATAGTTGATATTCTTTATGCACCTCTCTCACCGGGTGAAGTATGCGTAGCAATAATTTTTGCTGCAGTTACTAGAAGTTTAATGATTGCTGTGATCTCAATTATTACGTTTAACTTTATTGTTGATCTTTCTATCTATCACTTTTTTTATTTGGCTTATTTCACTTTTGTTTCAGCTTTTATTTTAGGTGCAATTGGAATTATAGCAGGGTTATGGGCAGAAAAATTTGACCATATGGCAACGGTCACTAACTTTATCATTGTGCCATTATCTTTTTTATCAGGTACATTTTACTCAATTGAAAGGCTTCCTGGTATTTTGCACACCATCAGTCAGTACAACCCTTTCTTTTATATGATTGATGGTTTTAGATTTACTTTCATCAATACCTCTGATGGTTCTATAACGATAGGATTGATCTATTTAGCAGCCTTAAGTATAGTGTTATATTTCGTGACGTATTTGTTGTTAAAAAAAGGTTACAAACTTAAATCATAACATTGAGCATGAAGTCTGTTTTAAATACATACAATAGAAGAAATATTCAATTTGTCAGAGGCAAAGGTTCTTATCTTTACTCTTCTAATGGTAAGAAGTATTTAGATTTTGTGCAGGGAATTGCTGTTAATTCTTTAGGGCACTGCCATCCAAATTTAGTTAAAGCAATTAATAAACAATCAAAAAAATTATGGCATGTCTCTAATGTATTTAAAATTCAAGAGCAGGAAAAATTAGCGACTAGACTGACTAAAGCAACCTTCGCTGATTTTGTGGCATTTCAAAATTCAGGTGCTGAAGCAACCGAATTAGCTATTAAGATTGCAAGAAAATATCATTATGCCAAAGGGCATAAAAATAAAAATAGAATTTTATGTATTCAAAATAGTTTTCATGGAAGAACTCTCGCTACTATTTTTGCTAGTAATAACAAGAATTCAGTTGAAGGTTTTGGTCCTAAAGTTGAGGGTTTTGACCATTTTGAATTTGGTGATCACAAGGAATTAGAAAAAAAGATTACTAAAAAAACAGCTGCAATCATGATTGAAACAATTTTAGGTGAAGGTGGAATTAAAGTTATCCCTGATGTTTGTCTTAAAGGATTAAGAAAACTTTGTGATAAAAAAAATATTTTATTAATTTTAGACGAAGTACAGTGCGGTATTGGTAGAACGGGTAAGTTTTTCGCTTTTGAATATGCTGGCATTAAACCTGATATTGTTCCTATCGCCAAAGGGATTGGTGGTGGATTTCCTTTAGGTGCTTGTCTAATGAGCAAAAAAGTTGCTAAAGGTATGACCCCAGGTTCGCACGGCTCCACCTTTGGCGGCAATCCTTTAGCTATGACAGTAGGCAATGCTGTATTAGAGACACTGTTAACTAAGAATTTTTTAAAAAATGTTGAGACCAAAGGCAATTATTTTCAGAACAAATTAAAGTTAATACAATTAATGTATCCCAATGTGATCGAGGAAGTAAGAGGCAGAGGCTTGCTCATAGGTTTAAAATTGTGTGTTAGCCAACCTAAGTTTATTGAATTATTACTTAAAGAAAAATTACTGGTGGTCAAAGCTGCTGATAATGTTGTCAGAATTTTGCCACCTCTCACCGTTAGTAATCAAGAAATAGATATTGCAATAGAAATCATAAAGAAAGTGTGCAAAAGTTTTAAATGAGAAATTTTTTAAATATAGCTGACGTTTCATCAGTTGAGCTTAGAAATATTATTGAAAAAGCAAAACAAAGAAAAAATAATAGATCAGGTTTTACTAAAGCGCAAAGGGATAATGACTTGCCTATGGCGGGTAAATCCATGGTTTTAATTTTTGAAAAACCCTCAACGAGAACCAGAATCTCTTTTGAATTAGCTGTAAAGCAATTAGGTGGAGATACAATTATTCTTGATCCGCAAAGCATTCATTATGGCAGAGGCGATGAAACTCTTAAAGATACGGCTAAAGTAATGTCAGAGTACACTGACATATTGATGATCAGAACTTCAGAACACAAGAACTTAGAGGAGATGGGTAAACATGCAACCATTCCCATAATCAATGGTTTATCAGAGATAAGTCACCCCTGTCAGATCATGGCTGATATTCTGACTTTTGAGGAATGTGTGGGTGATATTTCTGGAAAAACACTTGCTTGGGTCGGTGACGGTAATAACAATATGTCTAATTCGTGGATTGAGGCAGCTGTAAAATTAAATTTTAATCTTAAAATTGCTAGTCCAAAAAAATATCAGCCAAATAAAAATTTCTTAAAACAATTTGGCAGTAAAATAGATAACATCAAAATTTTAGACGATCCTCTAAAAGCTGTAACCGATGCAGATTGCGTTATGACTGATAAATGGGTTTCTATGAATGATAAAGTGAACAAATCTAAAAAAAAGAAAGATTTAAAAAAATTCCAAGTAAACAAAAAATTAATGCAAGCTGCAAAATCGAATGCAGTTTTTATGCATTGTTTACCTGTCGGCAGAGGTGAGGAAGTTACCGATGAGGTTATTGATGGTAAACAATCAGTTGTTTGGCAACAAGCACTTAATAGATTGCATATCCAAAAAAGTATAATTCTTTGGTGTTTGAATAGTTAAGTTTAAGGAAGCGGTAAAGGACTATCGCTTTTAGAATTCATATATAAAATTACAGACGCTCGGTCTTTTTCTTTTTTTAATCCTGCGAATGCCATTTTGGTTCCTTTGATGTAAGCAGCGGGTTTTAAAAGGAAACCATTTAATTCTTCAAATGACCATTTTTTTCCATATGTTTTAAAAGCATCAGAATAAGCATAATCACCAATAGCAGCAACATCACGACCTACAACTCCATACAAAGCAGGACCGATTAGGTTTTTTCCACCTTTTTCAATAATGTGACACGCAGAACATTTTTTAAAAACATTTTCACCATGCGCGAGATCACCTGCAGCAAGCACCTGTTTGATGTCAACGACCTCTACTACTTTTTCCCCTTGAGCATTAGCGTCAGCAGAGGTTACGGCTGTTTCTACACCTTCAATTTCATAAGCAGATTTTTCTGGCTTTTCTACATGAAATACTATGCTGCCTAATTTGTTAATTCCAATAATCAATAAAGCAGATAAAAGCACAGCAGCGATTATTTTATTTAATTCAAAACCGTCCATAATTTTGCTATTTAATAGGTGTTTTATAGCATGTCTTAAATAATTAAAACTTAAAAGAAGATATTATTTTGCGTCTTAGAGACGCATATTTATGAGTGAAGTTGTAATAATTATCCCAACCCGACTTGCTGCAACCAGGTTGCCAAATAAACCACTATTAAAAATTGACGGTAAAGAAATGATTCTCCATGTTTTTGAAAGAGCAAACCAAGTTAAAAATGCTAAAACGGTTATCGCTACCCCTGATAAAGAAATTCACGAATTAATTCAAGCCAAAGGTGGTTTATCCTATTTGACTGAAAAAAATCATGAAACAGGCACTGATAGGGTTTTTGAAGTTTATGAAAAAATGTTCAAATTTGTTCCAGAGATCATTATTAATCTTCAAGGCGATATGCCCAATATAGTGACCAGCGACATTGAAAATTTAATCAATTATATGAAAACTAGTAAGACTTTATTAGCTACATTAGCCTCAGATCTGACAAAAGAAGAGTTAACTAATTCTAACGTCGTTAAGGTTGAAATTAAAAACTCTTTTGAGCAGTCTCAGGAATTTAAGAAGGCGATAGATTTTTTTAGAGTATCTGATAATCTAAACAGTAAAACTTTGTACCACCATATTGGTATTTATGCTTTTAAAAAAGATTGTCTAAAAAAATTTGTGAATTTACCAAGATCTAAAATGGAAAAGGAACGAAATCTTGAGCAGTTACGAGCTTTTGAAAATGATATAGAAATAAAAGTAGGTTATGTTAAAAATATGCCTTTAAGCGTAGACACTGCCGAAGATTTACAAGCAGTAAAAAAATTAATGGAGAACTCTAATGGCTAAAAAATATGCATTCCAAGGTGAACTAGGAGCTTACTCACACTTAGCAATTAATAGCTTGTTTGGTGATAATGCTGAAGTCGTGACTTGTACTACTTTTGAAGAAACATTCAGATTAGCTAATGACAATGAGGACGTTAATATAGTGATTCCATTAGAAAATTCACTGGCAGGTAGGGTGGCAGATATTCATTATTTGTTACCAAAATATAAATTACAAATCTACGGAGAACATTATCAAACCGTGGAACATAATCTATTAGTAAAAAAAGGAATAGGATTAAAAGATATACAATATATTAGAAGCCATTCCCAAGCTATTGACCAGTGTAGACAATTTATAGAAAAAAATAATTTTAAAACAATTATTTCTGCAGACACGGCTGGTTCAGCAAAAGATCTTGCCGAAAGTAATGACAAACAGACAGCGGCAATTGCTTCGAAATTAGCTGCTAAAATTTATAATTTAGAGATTCTACAAAATAATATTGAGGATGAAAAAGGTAATATTACCCGTTTTCTAATTATGGGAAAAAATAAAATCCAACCTGAATATTCCTCTGGTAAAAAATTTATTACTTCTTGTATATTTATGTTAAAAAGTGAACCAGCTGCGCTTTACAAAAGTTTAGGTGGATTTGCTACTAATCAAATTAACATGACTAAACTTGAAAGTTTTTCAGTCAAAAATACTTTTGATCAAGTAAACTTTTATCTAGATTTAGAAGGACACCTTGAACAAAAACCAGTGCAAAAAGCATTAGAGGAACTTTCCTTTCATACGGAGAGCATGGATATCTTGGGCGTCTATGAAGCTTCGAATTTCAGAAAAAAATAGTCCACAAAATCGATCTTAATCTTGTAGTCCTAGTCTTTATATTGTTATAATACTCTGGAGGTTGGCATCAGGTGGAAGTTTCATCTAGCCGGTCAGGTCTGAAAAGAAGCAGCCGAAATGAAAATATTTCAGGTTGTTGCCTGCCTCCTTAAATTATGATGAGCAATAATAATAAAATTTTAGCACTTAAATATCGTCCTCAAAGTTTTAAAGATTTAATCGGACAAGAAATAGCTGCAGAAATTATTTTAAACGGTATTCAACAAAATAAAACTCCTAATGCTTATCTGCTTACTGGGATTCGAGGAGTTGGTAAAACAACTACTGCTCGCCTTATTGCTAAAGCCTTAAACTGTAATAATGATTTTACTAAAAATATTCAGTGTCCAAAGGGAACATATTGCCATTGCCTTGAGATTGCTGCATCGAACCACATGGATGTTATTGAGATAGATGCGGCATCTAAAACAGGAATTGATGATGTTCGAGAAATTATTGAAAATGCTAAATACAGTCCTACTAGCGGTAAATACAAAATTTTTATTATCGACGAGGTACACATGTTATCGAAGCAAGCTTTTAATGGCTTATTAAAAACATTAGAAGAACCTCCTTCAAGATTAAAATTTGTTCTAGCAACGACCGAAGTTAGAAAAATACCTATTACAATTCTGTCCAGATGTCAGCGGCTAGATTTAAAAAGAGTATCGATTGAAAATATTAGTAAACATTTAAAGAAAATTCTAGAGATTGAAAAAATTTTGTTAAGTGAATCCATTATAAATATTATAAGCATGCAGTCAGAGGGTTCAGTTAGAGATGCCGTTTCTCTATTAGATAGGGTTATACTCTTCACGAAATTAAGAGAAACTAAAGGTGAATTAAAAGAAGAAGAAGTTATTAAAATCCTAGGAATTAATAATAAAACCGAGGTTATTAAATTATTAAATATTATTCTACAAGGCAAAACTAAAGAAGCAGTTAGTATTATAAATCAATTTTTAGATAACGGGGTTGATGCTCGTAATATTCTGAATGATCTGTTAGAGGTGATTTATCTTTTCTCACGAGGTGTAGTCTTTGGTATACCCACAAAGGATCGTTCACTTACTGAGACTGAGATAAAGCTGATTAATGAATCTGTTAAAAATATTCAAATTGAAGATTTAAATTTATTTTGGCATTTAACTATCAAGGCAATTGAAAATCTAAATTTCTCAAATAATGAAAAAATTAATCTTGAGATGTATATCATTGAAATGACTCATGTTAGAGGACTTAGTGCTGAAAAAAAAACATCAACAGATCTATCTGATAAGCAAAACTTAGCACCTATTGAAAATAATATTCGTTCAAGTTCTCAAATGAATCCGGAAAATAAATTTAAAGATCAATTAAAAAGCCTCAATCAAGAAGAGATTGATATGGATAACAAACCGATTAATCAGGTAAACGTTTTAACAAACAATAAATTAGAAATAAAAAGCTTTCAGGATCTTATTAATATAGCAAAGTCAAATAATGAATTTGATCTACTCTTTGATCTAGAACGAAATGTTAATCTGATAGCTTTTGAGCAAAATAAAATAGAAATAAGCTTTAACCCAAAATTAAGTAAAAACTTTATTAAACATTTAGCCAATAAACTTTATGAGTGGACTAATACTAGATGGATCATTTCGTTAAGTCAAAAAGAGGGGCTCAAATCAATTTATGATCAAAAGATCATTGATAAACAAAATACTATTAAAGATCTAAAAAATGCAGACGAGGTAAAAAAAATATTAAAAACTTTTGATCAGATAGAATTAACTGATATTAAAAATATCGATAAAAACAATGACTGACTTTACTGGGATGCTTAGCCAAGCAAAAGCTATGCAAGAAAAAATAAAAAAAGTTCAAGAAGATATAAAAAAAATTGAAGTCGAGGGAATTTCTGGGGGTGGACTGGTAAAAGTTAAATTGAGCGGTGAACATGAAATGAAAACGATTAGCATTGCTCCAGAAGCCAAAACTGAAAGTCAAGAACTGATCAATGATTTGATTATAGCAGCTTATAATGATGCTAAAGATAAATTAAAAAAAGAGTCTGCCCAGAAGTTGCTTGAGGTTACCGGGGGGATCAAGCTTCCATTTGACCTTAAATTTCCACTTTAGGTTATGCAAAATAATATTCCTGAAATAGAAAATTTAATTAAACAAATAGCAAAATTACCTGGCTTAGGACCTAAGTCAGCTAAAAGAATTGTTTTAAAAATAATCAATCATAATGAAACATTAGGTAAACCCTTAGCTAATGCTTTAGTAAAAGTTTTAAAAAATATTGAAAGTTGTAAAGAGTGTGGCAATCTTAAAATGTTAAATGATCAGTGCAAATGTTTTAGTAAAAATGGTGTTGATAAACTTTGCGTAGTTGAAAGTTTAGCTGATATGTGGACGATTGAGTCAGCTAATATTTTTAAAGGCAGCTTTCATATTCTAGGGGGAAATTTAACGAGTAATGGTGCATTCGAACAAGGCAAAACACTTATGGAGTCTTTAGAAAAAAGGGTTAAAAATAATAATTTTAAAGAGGTTATTATTGCTACCAGCGCCACTATTGAGGGGCAAACTACCGCCCATTATATTGAAAATTTAATTAAGGATCACAAAGTGAAGATTACCAAACTAGGACTTGGAATACCTGTGGGTGGTGAGATCGAGCAATTAGATGACGGGACTCTACTTTCTGCTTTTAACAATCGGGTACCTGTAACCACTAAACCGAAATAGATTTTTTTTCTAACCTTTTTTTATGCAAGATAGGTTCTGTGTAGCCAGATGGTTGAGCTTTACCCTCAAAAACCAAATCACAAGCAGCCTTAAAGGCGATTGAATTTTTAAAATCATTAGCCATTGGCACATAATTTTTGTCATTTTTATTTTGTTCATCGACAATTTTAGCCATTTTTTGCATCACTTGCATCACTTGTTCTTTATTCGCTACCTTATGATAAAGCCAGTTGGCAATGTGTTGTGAAGAAATTCTTAAAGTAGCTCTATCTTCCATCAAACCAACATTATTAATATCAGGCACTTTAGAACAACCAACTCCTTGGTCGACCCATCGCACCACATAACCTAAAATACCTTGAGCATTATTTTCAATTTCTTTTGTAATTTGTTCTTGGCTCCAGTTAGGTTTGCTTGCAACTGGAATTGATAGGATGTCATCTATGTTTGCTTTGGCTCTAGAAGTTAAAGTATTTTGTTTTTTAAATACATCAACCTGATGGTAATGCAAAGAATGTAATGTGGCTGCCGTTGGAGAAGGGACCCAAGCACAATTCGCGCCAGCATTTGGATGACCAATTTTTTGATCTAACATATCCTTCATTTTGTCTGGCATTGCCCACATTCCTTTTCCGATCTGTGCTTTGCCTGATAAACCACATTCAAGACCAATATCTACATTCCAGTTCTCGTAGGAAGTTAACCACTTTGATTTTTTCATATCACCTTTAAAAATCATCGGACCATATTCAAAAGAAGTATGCATCTCATCTCCTGTTCTATCTAAGAAACCTGTATTAATAAAAACCAATCTCTTTTGTGCAGCTCTAATACATTCTTTAAGGTTAATTGTTGTTCTTCTTTCTTCATCCATAATTCCAATTTTTATGGTATTCGGATTTAAATGAAGAACTTTTTCAACTTCTGAAAATATTTTATCGGCAAAAGCTACTTCTTCAGGGCCATGCATCTTTGGTTTGACAATATATACAGATCCCTTTCTAGAATTCTTTTTATTTTTAAAATCATGTTTTGCGCAAAGAACAGTTATAAAGGCATCCATGATCCCTTCAGGGATTTCGCTACCATCATCAAGTATGATGGCTGGATTAGTCATCAAGTGACCAACATTTCTAACTAATAGTAGCGCTCTACCATGTAATTTAATTTTCTTTCCATTTTTATCTAAATACTCTCGGTCTTGATTTAATTTTCTGACAATTTTTTTTCCATTTTTCTCCATGCTAGCTTCAAGAGATCCTTGCATAATGCCTAACCAATTTCCGTAACATTTAATTTTATCTTTTGCGTCAACGGCTGCAACGGAGTCTTCAAGATCCATAATTGTTGAGATTGCTGACTCAACAATCACATCAGATATACCTGCGGCATCACTCTTGCCAATCATACTATTTGGATCAAATCTTACTTCCATGTGTAAATTATGATTTTTTAACAATAAGATTGTTGGCTTGGCTTTATCGCCAACGTAGCCAGCAAATTGATTTTCGTTTTTCAGACCAACGATTTTGCTGTCTAGGTGTAATTCTAATTTGTTATCTTTTACATTAATAGATTTAAGATTTTCCCAATTTCCATCTGTTAATGGAAAGAATTGATTTAATTGTTCCCTTACTTTTTTGATAACTTTTTGACCTCGCTTTGAATTGTATTCTTTTGTAATTTCACAACCGTCACTGCTGTCAAGGATATCAGTTCCGTAAAAAGCATCATACAAACTGCCCCACCGCGCATTTGCTGCGTTGAGCGCATATCGAGCGTTATCAATTGGAACTACTAATTGTGGACCAGCAATATTAGCAATCTCATCATCTACATTTGTTGTACTTATCTTAAAACTACTTTTTTCCTCTACGATATAGCCAATTTCTTTAAGAAAATTTTTATATTGATCAAAATTAAAGTTATCTTTATTTTTTTTAAACCATTCGTCTATGTTTTTTTGTAATTCTTCTCTTTTTTTCAAAAGTTTTTTGTTGATTGGTGCTAATTCGTTTGTAACTTTGATAAAACCTTCCCAGAACTCTTTTGGATCTAATTCTGTACCAGGAATTATTGAGTTATTTACGAACTCATACAGTTGCGGATCAATCTTAGTTTTGCCTATATTTATCATTAAAGCAGGATACTAGAACTATAAGCATACAAAAGTCAATTATCTAAACTAGTGTATCGTTATAGGTTTTTGTATTATAATTATGTAAGAATCATTAGTTAAGTATGAAAAATTATTTGGAATTTGAAAAAGATATAAAAAAATTAGAACAAGAATTAGTTAACTTAAAAAGTCCTTATGAGTCTGGAGGGCTATCAGAAGTTGATACTAATAAGATCGATAAAATAGAAAGTGAAATTGAAAACAAGCTTTCACAAGTTTACCAAAAACTTAACAGTTGGCAAAAGACTCTTGTAGCAAGACATGAAGATAGACCTAAGGCAAATTTTTATATTAATAAAATCATTTCAAACTTCACTATGCTAACTGGCGATCGTCTGTTTTCTGAAGATAACTCAGTTATCGCCGGCTTTGGTACCATTGACGGGCAATCAGTTTTGGTTATTGGACAGGAAAAAGGAGACGATTTAAATTCTCGAATTAAAAGAAACTTTGGCATGATGCGACCTGAGGGTTACAGAAAAAGTATAAGATTAATGAAACTTGCAGATAGATTTAACATTCCAATCATTTCGTTTATTGATACACCTGGTGCTTATCCAGGTATAGGTGCTGAGCAACGAGGACAAGCATCAGCAATCGCTCATGCAATAGAGTGTTGCATGTCTTTAACTGTACCTAATATTTCAATCATAATCGGTGAAGGGGGATCAGGAGGAGCAATAGCTCTAGCCTCATCTAATAAAGTTGTTATGCTAGAAAATTCAATTTATTCAGTTATCTCACCTGAAGGCTGCGCATCTATTCTATGGCGAAACCCAAGTAAGTCACTCGAAGCAGCCGAGGCAATGAAGCTTACTGCACAAAATTTATTAGAACTCAAAGTTATTGATGAAATAGTTCAGGAGCCAATAGGTGGAGCTCACCGAGACCATGAATTAACAGCTAATAGAATTAAGGAGTCTATAATTAATAATTTAAAATTCTTTAATAGTATGTCCCGAGATGAAATTTTAGAACATAGGAAAAACAAGTTTTTAGAAATAGGCCGTGGTCGAATTCAAACTCAAAGCGATCAAGATTTATCAGTCTTTAGTAAATTTAATATTAAAGCAAACAAAAATACCATTACGTTTTCATTGATAATTGCCGGTATTATAGCAGTTGGATTAATTGCATTTTTGTTGATGTAAATTAACCACATAGAGTAATTAATATTAATTTTCTAAAAAGACACTTGACATATCTGGCTAAAATTTAATATGAGAGGTCATTCTTAATAAAGTTAATAAAGGATAAAAATGAGTCTAAAAGGTAAAGTAAAATGGTTTAATGGAACTAAAGGATATGGTTTCATTGAACGTGAAGATAAACAGAAAGACGTGTTTGTACACTCTTCTGCAGTAAAAGCAGCTGGTCTAAAGTTCCTAAACGAAGGTGATGAGTTAACATTTGATGTTGAAGATTCTCCAAAAGGTCCTTCAGCAGTAAATTTACAGAAAACATCATAATCAATCGATATTTTCACAATTAGCGGGACAGTATAAAATTAGATTTAATCTAATTGTTATTTGTCCCGATAATACCCTTGAAAAATTTCTAACATTTGCTAAATAACAGATAATGACAACGTTATTTAAAAATAATTCTACTTTTCTGCACAGTCACCATGTGCATGCTAGGCTATTGCTTAGCTAATAGTCATTAACAATTTAAATTTATAAAAAATTAATATAAAAATAAGGAGGATGCTCCGGTAGCTCAGTTGGTTAGAGCGCTAGTTTGTGGAACTAGATGTCGGCAGTTCGAATCTGCCCCGGAGTACCAAAAAATGGTAAAAAAACAGAAATTAAAACCTGAATTACCTTTAGGTTTTCAAGACAAGCAGGAAAACAATCTTCAGATTAAAAACAAATTAATTGAGGACATTAAGAAGAATTTTTCTTTGTTTGGCTTTGAGGAATTAGAAACATCCTCATTCGAGTTTACTGAAAATTTAGGAAAGTTTTTGCCAGACGAAGATCGTCCAGAGAATGGCGTTTTTAGTTTTAAAGATGGCAAAGATTGGATTTCTTTACGCTATGACTTAACAGCACCACTTTCTCGCTACGTAGCTAAAAATTTTGATAACTTACCTAGACCCTTTAAACGATTTCAAATTGGTACTGTTTTTAGAAACGAAAAACCTGGACCTGGAAGATATAGAGAATTTAACCAAATCGATGCCGATATTGTTGGATCTGCAAATAGACTAGCTGATGCTGAACTTTGTGTTTTGCTTGATGACACATTTAAAAAAATAGGCCTAAGTCAATCACAGTATAATATTAATATTAGTAACCGAAAATTGATCCAAGGTTTGTTTGAAGAAATTAAGTTAAGTGATGCAAAGAAAAAGATAACCGCCATAAGAGCAATAGATAAACTGGATAGATTAGGTTTGGATGGAGTTATTCAATTATTATCAAAAGGTAGAAAGGATCGTTCAGGAGATTTTACTAAAGGAGCTAATCTTAAGGATCAAGAAATTGAAATGATTGTTAATTTTTTAAAATGTGGCTCTGATTTAGATAAAGCAAAACAGTTAAGTAAAAATAAAATTTTCAATGAGGGCATAGAAGAACTAAAAGAAATTTTTTCATATCTTAATAATTCAAATTGCTCATTTGCTCCCACTTTAGTACGAGGGATTGAGTATTATACTGGACCAATTTTTGAAGCAGTCTTAACTGAAAAAATAAAAAATAATAAAGGGCAAGTCGTTGAATTTGGTTCAGTTGGTGGAGGGGGAAGATATGACAATTTAATTTCTCGATTTAAAGGAACAGAATATCCTGCAACTGGGATTTCAATAGGTTTGGATCGTCTGATTTACGCGATTCAACAAATTAAAAAGAATACATTTGTTAATACTGCCCCAGTTGTTATTTGCGTTTTAGATAAAACTAAATATGCAAAATATTTGGAAATTTTAAATACACTCCGTAGTGCTTCTATTAACTCTGAGATTTATTCTGGAGATGCTGGATTAAAAGCACAATTCAAATATGCAGACAAAAGGTCAGCTCCTGCTATAGTAATTTTTGGTGATGATGAAGAAAAGGAGGGTGTAGTTTCAGTAAAAAATTTAAAACAAGGTAAACTAGACTCAGAGTCTATAAAAGATAGAGAAGAGTGGAAAAAGTCTGAAGCACAAATTAAAGTGAAATTAGGGGATTTAGTTAATGCAATTAAAAAAATTCTCTAACAACTTTTTAAAGTATTTCAAAAAGAAAAAGTTCAACGAAGTTAAGTTTGACAACATTATTGAATCAAAGATTATCATTGAGCGATCAGGAGAAATTTTTAAAAAGTCACTGTTATCTTTTAATGATGATAATGGCAAAACTTTTAGTTTGCGACCCGACCTAACCATTGCAGCCTGTTTAGATTATCTGAAAAACAAAAGAAAAGGTGTTTTTAAGTATGTATATTTTGATCAAGCTTATCGAAGAACCTTTAGTTCTAAATCTTTAGTCCGAAATCAGCTCGGTTGCGAAGTTATTGGCAATCCATCATTCAAAGCTGATTTAGAAGTCTTAAATAATATTTATTATACTTTAAAGAAATATCAGAAAAAAAATATCAAAATAAAAGTAAACGATATAAGTTTATTTAATAATTTTATTAGCTCTCTTAACTTACCCAAAAGATGGAAGTTAAGATTTATCCGTCATTTTTGGAGACAGAGTTATTTTAATGAATTATTGAAAAGATTAAAATCAGGTTCAGATATTGATAATTTAGTATTCAAATCAGATAAAAATATATTTTTAAAATTGAAGAAAAATAATCAAAAAAGTTTAATTGCTGGTCGAAAAATTTCAGATATTACGTCCAGGTTTGAGAAAAAGATAAAACAACCTCGATCTAAAATTGATGGAAAAAAGATTTATCGAATTATTAATGAATTTTTGAATATTGAAACTCCATTAGACAAGCTTGATTTAAGACTTAATCAATTTATGAAAAAATATAAACTTAAGTTTAAAACAAATGTTAATTTTAATAAAAAAAATTTTAAAAATTCAAAAATATTTTTCTCTGCGGCAGTAGGTAGAGGTGCTGAATATTATTCAGGGTTTGTTTTTGAAATCTTTTCAGCAAACAATTCCCAACCAATCGCATCAGGAGGACGTTATAATAATTTAATTCAAACACTTGGTTCTAAAAGAAAAATAACTGCAACGGGTGGAGCTGTGAACTATGATTAAAGATTATCTAATTGTTGGCTTGCCAAGCAAAGGTAGATTAAAAGATAAGAGCATTAATTTGTTGCGTAAAAATAATGTTGCTATCAGAAATAGTGGTAGAGAATATTTAAGTGAGGTAAAAAACAATAAAAATATTAAAATTATATATTCTCATGCTCGAGAAATAATTGAAAGATTAGCTGACGGTTCTATAGATATTGGTATATCAGGGCTTGATCTTTTAAAAGAAACTGCAACAGGTATTCAAAAAAAAATTAAAGTAATTAAAAAACTTAACTTTGGATTTGCTGACCTAGTTGTTGCAGTACCTAAAGATTGGATTGATGTACAAACGATGGCAGATTTAGAAGAAATTAGTTTTACTTTTAATAAACAAGACACCGGTAAACTTAGAGTTGCTACAAAATATCCCAATTTAACTAATGAATTTTTTGAGTCCAAAGGTTTGTACAAATATAAAATTGTTAATAGCCTTGGTTCGACAGAAGTCTATCCCTACACTAATCAATCTGAGTTAATAACTGATATAACTTCTTCTGGAAAAACTTTAAGAGCGAATAAATTAAGAATACTCAAAGATGGTAATATTTTAAGTTCGTCTGCTTGCATTTTAGCTTCATCAACTTCTTTAAATAATAAAAATAAAAAAACTAAGATTAAAAGTTTTTTAAACAAGATAAAAAAAAACCCCAAGTAAATACTTGGGGTTTTATAATTCTTAAGTTTGAAAGAATGGGATTACATTCTCATTCACTTGTTCAATAAGTCTAGTATTTCTTATCTTTTTTAAAAATTGTTCATCTAAGTTCATCTAAACTAAGGTCAAATTCAAAAGGAATTCAAAAGGTAAATGAGAAAATTCAAAAGTTACTTAATAACTTTTAACTTCGGGATTCTATCATGTAAGTTGATTAGATTATTTAAAAACTTCATTGATTTACTTATATTTTTTAAAATTACTCATTACTTTTATTAAGCAATTTAACAGGAAGTAAAAAATAACTATATGAATTTCAAACTTTTCTTTTGATTAAAGTTTTTATCTAAATTGTTGCTAGAAAA
>Ga0255759_10000265_pt1 | contig 47499 bp, 47 predicted proteins | sample 101ome_20_FD_179959 | JGI IMG/M metagenome (GOLD analysis project Ga0255759, IMG submission 179959) | Coastal salt marsh microbial communities from the Groves Creek Marsh, Skidaway Island, Georgia - 101404AT metaG (version 2) | ecosystem: Environmental > Aquatic > Marine > Intertidal zone >... | reverse complement strand
AAAGCCCATCGAAGATTAATTAATACTGTTTTTTGTCTCATTTTTAGCACATGGAATAGTAGACTATAAATTATTTTATAGGTAATTTTATAAGCAAATGTTGGAGCATTTCTTAAGTACAAAGAAAACACTTTTAAAAAAAAATACATCTCCATAATGTAAATCTTTGAATTAGCAATGAAAACAAAATTTAAGAACATATTAATCGGCATCACTTTTTTATTTTCTGCATTTATTTTTGCAGAACAAACAAGTAAGAAAGTATATGTTGTGCCTATTCAAGATGTAATTGATCTTGGTATACCAGGCTTGGTCACCCGTGCAATCAATTTGGCTGAGACAGATAATGCTTCATTAATTATTTTTGACATCGATACTTTTGGTGGGCGTGTTGACGCTGCTACACAAATAAAGGATGCTATATCATCTACAGAAATTGAAACTATCGCTTTTATTAATCGAAGAGCTATTTCTGCTGGATCCTTAATATCTCTTTCTTGCGATCAAATTTATATGACTGAGGGTGCCACGATTGGTGCCACAAGCGTTGTTGATATGTCGGGATCTAAGCAGTCTGAAAAATCTCAAAGTTATATGAGAGAAGAGATGGCTGCAACTGCAGAAAAATCAGGTAAAAATCCTGATATTGCACGTGGAATGGTAGATGAAGAATTAAGTTTTGAATATCTAATTGTTGAAGGAGATACTCTTCAGGTAGATGACATCGAAGGAAGGAAAGAAGGAAAACTCATTACACTCACTACTGAGCTCGCAATGAAATATGGAATTGCTGATGGTAAAAGTGAGAGTATTGAAGAAGTACTTTCATCATTGCAAATAGAAGATTATGAAATAATAACTGTAGGTGAAAACTGGTCTGAAAATGTTGTTAGAATATTAACCAATCCTACAGTATCATCGCTGTTAACTACTTTTGGTACGATTGGAGTAATCTCTGAATTGTACAGTGCTGGATGGGGTATAGGCGGTACTATTGGTATTATTTGTTTAACACTTGCGCTGGGTGCCGGATATTTAACTCAATTAGCATCTTCAACTGATATTCTGATAATTTTATTGGGCCTTGTATTATTGTTTGTTGAAGCTATTGCAATTCCTGGATTTGGAGTATTTGGTATCACAGGTATCATTGTTGTGTTTTACGGGCTATACTTATTATTAATACCTGATGTACCTGTAAGTCCTGAAATCTATTCTCAAGCATTAGATGGATTTTCATGGGCAATTATTGTAGGAATTTTTGGTATTATTTTTATTTTAAGATTAATTGGTAAATCTGCATTTTTTCAAAAACTAGTGAGCAGTGATTCTAATAAAACTACCTTAAAAAAGAATTTTAAAAACAGAAGTAAAGTTGAGTAGTTGTAATATGTTAATTACTAAAGACTTAAATTTATTTATAAAACATATGAAGGAGGAGTGATGGGACTATATGTTGCCATACCGTTAGTATTATTTATTTTATTGCTATTATGGATTGTACCAGTTGGTTTGTGGTTACAAGCTATTTTTAGTATTGGAGGAGGAAATGTAACCATTCTAGGTCTTGTTGGTATGAGGTTCAGACGCGTACCACCAGGAGTCATTGTCAATGGCTTAATTGCTGCAAGAAAAGCAGGTCTTGATGATATATCAACTAGCGATCTTGAGGTACACTACATGGCTGGTGGTAACGTTGATAAAGTTGTTGATGCGTTAATTGCCGCTTCAAAAGCAGGAATTGAACTGACTTATTCAATAGCAACAGCTATTGATCTAGCAGGTAGAGATGTATTATCAGCAGTTCAAACAAGCGTATATCCAAAAGTAATTGATGCTCCGATTGATGGAAAATTATCTGCAGTTGCTAAGGATGGTATTGAAGTGCGAGCAAGAGCTAGAGTTACTGTTAGAACCGATATACCAAACCTTGTCGGAGGTGCAACTGAAGATACAATTATTGCGAGAGTTGGTGAAGGTATTGTAAGTGCTATTGGTTCAAGAGAAACATATGAAGCTGTTTTAGAAAATCCTGATTCAATATCAAGAACAGTACTAGAAAAAGGACTAAACAAAGGTACAGCATTTGAAATTCTTTCTATTGATATTGCCGATATTGATGTTGGTAAAAACATTGGTGCACAATTACAAGCTGACCAAGCAGAAGCAGATCTTAGAGTTGCACAAGCCAAAGCAGAAACTAGAAGAGCTATGGCTGTTGCATTAGAACAAGAAATGAAAGCTAAGGTTGTTGAAGCAGAATCTGAAGTTCCTTTAGCTATGGCTGAGGCCTTTAAAAAAGGAAATCTTGGTGTACTAGACTACTATAAGCTAGACAATATTGCATCTGATACTAGCATGAGACAATCAATTGCTGGTGTCACAGATGACAGTAAAGAAGAATCAGAGGGGTAACTTTGGAAGAGTTAATATATTGGGGAATAATTTTCCTATTTTATCTATTTTCTGCCTACAGAAGTAGGCAGAAAAAGGTAGAAGGTGAACAATTTCAAGTTCCAGATCCATTACCTCAAACAGAAAATAAAACTTCAAAAACAGATTTTAATATTTTTGAATTTTTGGATGAAGCGATGGAGAAATCTGCAGTAGAATTAGATGATAGTTTAACTTCAAATTTTGTTGAACCATCAAAAAATGATTCAATTATTTCAAGTCAGAACAAACAATCAGTTCAAGCTAGCTATACTGAAGTAGAAGATTTAAATAAAGATAATTATAATCAGGATTTTAAGAGTTCTTATAATATTCAAGATAAACATTTAAGTCATTTACAATCACGTATTAACACAAAGCAGACTACCACTCATTCTGAACAAAAATTATTAACATTACAAAATAAGTTAAAAAATAAGCCAACTAAATTAGCAATCGTTATGCAAGCAATTTTTGATCCACCTAAATCACAGGGTATTTAAATGAAGTTGTTAATTATGGGACCTCCTGGGGCTGGAAAAGGAACCCAAGCCAAAATTTTAGCAAAGAAATTTAACCTTGTTCATTTATCAACAGGAGATATACTTAGAAAAGAAATTGATAAATCTTCCGAAGTAGGGCTTAAAGCTCAAACTTATATGAACGCTGGCAATCTTGTTCCAGATGAGGTTTTGTTAGAAATGATGCAATCAACCCTAACTGAATTAAAAGATTCAGGAGTCATACTTGATGGTTTTCCTAGAACAATTCCTCAAGCAATAGGATTATCAAAAATTTTTCAATCTTTAAATCAGGCAATTGATAGTATTATAAACATCGAAGTTGATAAGAATGTTTTAATCACCAGATTAGTTGAAAGAGCAAAAAAATCAGGAAGAGCTGACGACACAGAAGAAGTAATTGTAAATCGACAAAATGTTTATTTAGAACTAACAGCACCTTTAGTTGAGTTTTATCAAAGTAATATTATTCATATTGATGGTGATGGATCAATTGATGAAGTTACTGAAAGAATTTTAAACCACATTCCGTAATGAAGATCATTGGAGTTACTGGTGGTATAGCATCAGGGAAAAGCACAGTTTCTTTATATCTAGAAGATAAGTATAAGGCATATATTTTTGATGCAGACAAAGAAGCAAAAGCACTACTACAATTATCTATTGTAAAAGATAAGATTCTACAAACGTTTCCAAATCTTGAAGACCTTTCTGCTACATCTATCGCTGAGGAGGTATTTAAGAACTCAGAATCACAAGCCAAAATAAATAATATTATTCATCCGATGATAAATGATTTAATATTAGAAAGAATTAATGAAAAAAAAGATTTGCATAATATTTTTGTTATCGATGCCGCATTAATTATTGAATCAGGAATATTTCAACAACACCAAAAAAGTGGTGCCAAACTCATTTTAGTTATAGTAGATGAGGAAATAAGATTAAAGCGAGCAATTCACAGAGATAATTTGGAGGAAGAAACGATAAAAGATAGAATACGCTTACAAATGAAAGATGAAGAAAAAATTAAATATTCTGATTACGTTATTGAAAACAATGGATCAAAATTTGAACTTTTTAGTAAAATAGATCAAATCATAGAAGAAATAAGATGAACAAATTTTTAAAAATATTCTTTTTAACCTTATTTATTATCCACTGTTCTTCGGATGCTAGTTCCGAAAATATTTTAAGCGACAACAATGAAAATGAAGGAGGAGGAGGTTTTACAGGAGGCGGTAATCAAACAATACCTGAATTAGATGTTGAACTCATTACCACCTACGACGATCAAACAGCCTCTTTTGCAACTACTTTCGATAATTATCAAAGAAGTTTTATTGTTCATGTTCCTCCTAACTTTGATTATGAAACGCAATCTTTACCATTGGTCTTTGTATTGCATGGCTATACTAGCCAGGCTCCTATAATAAGACAGTATTCTGGTTTTGATCAAATTGCTGATCAAGAAAACTTTATTGTCGTTTATGTGCAAGGAATAACAGATACGTTTGGCAATACAGGGTGGAATGTGAATGTTGTGGCAAGTTTTCTTGGCGTGGATGATGTAGGTTTTTTTAAAGCACTAATTAAATATTTTAAAGCTAGCTATAATATTGATAGTAATAATATTTTTTCTTCTGGAATGTCACTTGGCGGTTTTATGAGCTATAGATTGGCCTGTGAGCTAGACGAAATTAATAGTATTGGATCTGTGACTGGGTCAATGGCTGGATATTATCAATGCAACCCTCCTAAAAAATCAAGCATTATTCATTTTCATGGAACTGCAGATCGCACGGTTCCTTATGATGGCGTTGAATGGAGTTTGTCAGCAAGAGGTGCACATAGTTTTTGGAAAGCTCATAATACATGTAATTCACAGGTAGAAATTAATCTGCCTGATTTCAACGGAGATGGAAGAATCACCAAGAGATTAATTTCATATGATTGCGATGAAGATAAGGCTGTAGAATTATATTCCTTGGAAGGCGAAGGCCATTTATGGTGGAGCAGGAATTGGGGACATGATATAAATACCTCAGAACTAATTTGGCAGTTTTTTAAAAGTCAACAATGATTAATCAAGAACATATTGACTATTTATCAGAAGTAGATAATACCTTAAAGAATATAATTAAAAAAAACAAAATTCCTCACATATCTAAGTCAAAAGACTATGTATTGGATTTATATAAGTACATTATATTTCAACAAATATCTACCAAAGCTGGAAATAGTATATATAATCGCTTTCTAAAATACTTTAAAGCAAACAAAAAAAATATCTCTTCATGGAAAGAGCAAGAATGGAAAAGTATTGGATTATCAAAACAGAAAAAAAAATACATAGAAAACATTTTTAGATTTAAAAATGAAATATATGATTTAAAAAAAGTGAACGATGTAAACAAAATTTACAAACAACTTATTCAAATTAAAGGAGTTGGCAACTGGACAGTTGATATGTTTTTAATTTTCTCAAAAAATAATCTTGATATTTTCCCGGAAGGAGATTTGGCACTAATTAATGTGATTAAAAAAGAATATCAAGTTGATTGTAATGATAAAATTAAAGAAATAGCCAATCAGTGGTCGCCATATAAAACTATAGCAACCTTGTATCTCTGGGAGTCACTTAACGACGATTTTCCTAATTAAAAAAGCTCATTTGTAAGACAATGAACTGAACCGCCACTTAAATTAAACTGTGATACGCTAGTAGAATCAAAAATTATGTTATTTGATAATGCAAACTCTGATATAGGTTTTTGATTTAATTTTTTGCTTCCAATAAAAAGTCCTGGTAATGTTAGACCGTTCATTGCCGTTCTAAAACTTAACGATGAATTGATATCTCGATGTTCTATCTCTATCAATTCCCATTGATTAGATTTACAAATACTCCTTAAATCTTTTATTTCATTATTACTGAATACTTCACGAGCACATATTAGTCCAATGCAATCATATTGATTATTAAAAATAGGAGATATTGAAGTATCTAAATGATAACCGCTTGAATTTATTATGTGAAGATTAGACACATTAAGTTGTTCTGCCATTTGCTCCGCCCCCCTAAGGTTGTTTCTACATTGACCAGCCAATAGTATATTTTCATTTGGAAGATAGAAGAATTCCCCACCCTCAGCAATACAACCCTCATCAAGAAATGAAACCTTGTATTGTAAGTCATTTAACGCAGAGATAACATATTCTCCTTCATTCATCCTTTCAGAAAGCTTCATATTACACATTACAATATCTTTATTCGTATTGCAGAGAAAATGATCGCGCATAAAAACAAAGTCATATTTTTTACTTTCTTCAAGTTCAGATTTAAAGGGAATGATTATTGTTTCAATTGAATACTTATCAATTGCTCGAACTAAATTTTTATGTTCTTCATTTAATAGATCTTGATTAGGTATCGCACCATTGCTCATCATATCATTATCGTGATATGCTACTATTCCATTGTTCCACCAGCCGTTTTTTGGGAGCGAGCTAATAGCAATTGTGATTTTTTTTAATCCATTCATTTTCAAAAACTTACAATTTTTAAATTAACTTTATAAGATTAAATTATGTTAATGAGCCAAGATATTTTAACAGTAAAAGATTTAAATAAATATTTACCTGCTTTAAAAACAGAGATTGATATTCATTTTCAAGAAAAACTCAAAGAGGGATTATTTAAAGTAGACGCATTAGTAGGATTAAAGAAAATTCCAAGCGAGTCCATTGATTTGATTGTCACTGAGCCAGCATTAGATCCTAACAGTGGTATGTCCTATTCATCTTATATCAAGTGGATTGAAGAATGGGTTTCTGAGTGTAAAAGAGTTTTAACAGCTAGTGGTTCAATTTATATCATATGCCCTTGGGAATCTTCATCTCTTTATCACTCAGTGCTTGGAAAAAATTTTATCATACAATCAAGAATTACAACTGAAAGACAAATAGAAAATACTGAATTATCTCAGTGGAAAAATAAAATATCTGATATTTGGTTCGCCACTAAAACAAATGACTATATTTTTAATCAAAATTATATAGTAAATGGGAAAAATATAAATAACCCTAAACCAGAAGAAATTAAGGATAATCTATGGTTTCATCTTGATTATGAAGAAATAGTACATAGAATAGTTAAGGCAAGCAGTTTTAAGCTAAACTGGATTCTTGATCCATTTATGAACGTGGGGGCTGTCGGTGTTGTTGCTAAAAAAAGAGGTAGAAGATTTATAGGCTTTGAAAATAATCAAGACCAAATTCTTCTTGCTATGAAAACAATTAATGAAAGAGAAAAATAATGCTAAAACAGATTGAAAAAGATATGATGGAGGCACTCAAAAATAAGAATAAGGAAAAAGCAGGCGCGTTGAGGCTTTTAATATCTAAGTGCAAAAATAAAGCTATTGAGGTCGGGCATGAATTATCTGACTCTGAAGTCATAAAAGTACTTCAAACGGCAGCAAAGCAACATAAAGAATCTATTAGAATGTATAAAGAAGGTAATAGAGATGATTTAGTGGAAGCTGAAATGAATGAATTACAATTTGTGGAATCATACTTACCATCAATGATGAGCGAAGAAGAGGTTAGAAGTTTAGTAGAAAATATTATTTCAGAAGTTGGGGCTTCACAAATGTCAGATTTTGGTAAGGTAATGCCTCAAGTGATGAAAAAGGGTGCAGGAAAAGTAGACGGAAATGTAGCCCAATCTATTGTTAAAGAATTACTTTCTTAAATATGATTATTGATACCCTTTTTTTAATGATATTTCTCATCATGGGGGTATTTGGGATGAGAAAAGGATTTATTGAATCACTTACAGACTTTTTAAATCTTGTTGTTGGGATATCAATTGCATTGTTTTTTTATGTAGATTTATCGTTTTTCATTTCTAAATATGTTTCAATTAATCCAACTATTATCATATTCTTTTCCATTGGTGTAATCTTTGTAATATCTCTTTTGATATTAAGGTTGTTAACTAGCTTACTATTATTTTTATTTGATGGAAGCATCTCATCATACAAAACACTAAATATGGTTTTAGGTTTTATGTTGGGCATATTTAAAGGAGCATTAAGTTTAGTACTATTTACAGGTGTTTTCGAAAAATTCATTTCATTAAGGCTTTATGAAATTTTATTTCAACAGTCGAAGATTCTTGTTTTACTGGAACCTATCAAAGACTATATTTTTAGTTAATGAGAAGAATAGCGCAAGAAACAATAAATAGGGTGTTAGAAGAAGTTGATATCTTTGAAGTAGTTTCACAATATGTTGATTTAAAAAAAAGAGGTAAAAACTACTTTGGCTTGAGTCCATTTAGATCTGAAACAAAGCCATCATTTAGCGTAGCCCCAGATAAAAATATGTGGTACGATTTTGGTTCTGGTCAGGGCGGTAATGCAGTACAGTTTCTTATAGAATATGAAAAAATTAGTTTTTCTGAAGCAATTCGTTCACTTGCTGAAAAACATAATATTGAAATAATCGAAGTTGGCGATGAGCAGCAAAGTAACTTGTATGATCAGCTTTATGAAATCCATAATCTTGCAAATCTATTTTTTATAAATAATTTATCTTCAAAAAAAGGAATAAAAGCTAAATCTTATATGAAGGATAGATTTTTTGATGATACAATAATTAAAAAATTTTCTATTGGCTTTGCTAGTGATGCTTGGGATGAACTGTATAATGAATTAAAAGATAAATTTGATAACGAAGTTATTGAAAAATCTGGTTTATTTTCAAAAGGGAAAAAAGGATATCTAGATAGGTTTAGAAACAGAATTATGTTTCCATTTTTTAGCCCATCTGGAAAAGTGATTGGTTTTAGTGGAAGAAGCTTATCAGAAAAAGAAGATGTTAAATATCTAAACTCCCCTGAAACATTGTTATTTCAAAAAAGTAAAGTATTTTATGGTTCATATCAAACCATGCCAGAAATTCGTAAGCAAAATTATGTTCTTTTAGTTGAAGGACAGACAGACTTCTTAAGACTTTATGAGAAAGGATTTACAAATGTATTAGCAACATCTGGCACAGCTTTTTCTTCTAAACATGCAGCAGCTTTAAATAAGTATACAAATCGTGTGATACTTACCTATGATTCAGATAATGCTGGAATTAACGCTGCAATTAGAACTGGATATATTTTAATGCAAAATGGTTTTGAAGTAAGAGTCCTTGATTTGGGAAATGATCTTGATCCCGACGATTACTTTAAGCTCAAAGAGAATAATAACAACTCCTTTAAAAAGCTTATTAAAGAAGCAGTACACCCTATAAATTATATTATTATTAAAAAGAATATCTTATCAAAAGGTGCTTCTGATCGATCAAAATTCTTAAATGAATCCATAGAAGAAATCAAACTGGTCAAAGATGTTATCATTAGAAATGATCTCATCAAAAGACTATCCAACGAACTGGGAGTAGTTGAGAGTGAGATTTTAGATCGCTTCGATCAAATAACTTCTAGAAAGATTTCAGCGAGTAAAGCTATCGATTCAGAAGAGGCCCTTATAAGAAATTTTGATTCTAAATCTGATATTGCTCAGTTAGAAATATTAAAATTGCTAATCCACAACCCATCCTTGGCTGACAAAATTAATATATCCTTGTTTGATAATAAGCTTTGTTACAATATTGTTAAGTCGATCAAAGATAATAGAGGATCATATAATAATGTTGCTCAGCTTCTTGAGTTTATCGGCGATAGCCCTGAAGAGCGTAATTTGGTTGCAGCTTTAGCAGTCGATAGACCTGAAAAAGAAAATGAATTAATTATATTGAATGACTGCATTAAAACGTTAGAAGATATTTCTATCAAAAAGGAAATAAGTCAGATTAGAAACCAAATTCGCATTGCAGAAGATAATAATCAAGATTTAGACACTAATTTACTTCGCAAGCTAGAAACACTTCAGAAAAAAGTCTCATAAAATAAAAGCCCTCTAAAAAGAGGGCTTTTATTATTTAATAAAAAGATGTTCTACAACTTAGTAGTTGATAGTCACTCCCAAATTAAATTGTTTTGGAGCACCCATACGAACTCTTAGGTCGCCTACGTCTCCAGAACCATCATAAGCATCTACAAAGTCACCAATGTATAGTTCATCAGTTGCATTGAATATAGAGTAATTAAATGTTACGTCTTTATCCATAATCTCTGTACCATAGCTTAATTGTAGGTTGTAAATGGTTGTACTTTCAGTCTCATATGCATCTTCAGCAAAAGTATTACCTTCACCAAGCAAGAATGCTAAGTCTTCAATATTACCATCGTAACCCCATCTTGGGTATTGTCTAGCAGATGATTCAGCTTCAATAGATGCTTTTAATCTATTGAAGAAACCAGTTACCATAAATACGGTTTGTGACTGTGGAGCACCTGAAATCATCACATCTTTTACATAAAGATCGAAAGTTTCTGAACTTGTGTCGTCACCTTCAATTGCATTATATGTATATGATAAATTATCAGTAAATCTCCAGTCACTTTCATGACCTCTAACATCGATTCTTAACACAGGAAGCGGTTGATATGCAATAGAGTACTCTAAACCCTGGTGCAATTCGCTTAATCCTGTAATGCTAAAGAATGATTCTACGCCATTTAGATCTTCAGAGGTACCGCTTTGATTTCTATCAGACCATAGTGCATAGTAGTAATTCATACTACCGGCCCACTGACCGTTTAATGATTTAAATCTAGCACCTACATCAAACCAAGTAGCTTTTTCATTCTCAAAACCTTCGTTCAGTCTGTAGTTTACATCATCAATAAGTTTATCTAAAGATGGTGTCATAGCTGAGTAACTTACGTTACCAAAAAGCTGCCATGTGTCGTTAAGTGCACGACTTCCACCAAGTTTAAACTGATATCCAAGCTCTGCATCAGCTTCAATCTTTAGATTGTCAACTGAGAAATGATTCTGAGCAGTGTAGCTAGCAGTTGTAGCACCAAACATCGCAAACGCGTTTGTTCCTGCACCATCATCATAGTTGGCTTGAACGTATCCACCTAACCAATCAATTGTGTTGGTGTTGTCATAATAGATTTTATCACCTAATGTTCTACGTTTTTGTTCGTCAGTCCAATTAGGATTTGATGAGTTGTAGAAGAAATCACCACCAAGTAAGTCATAAACTTCTCTGTAGTGTTCTACTTTAGCTGTTCTTAAATCTAGTCCATAAGTCATAGATAAAGTACTGCTCATCTCTTTTTCCATTTTTGACATAATACCAAAAGTGTACTGATTGTTTCTACTTCCTCTAAGGATACCTCTAGATTGATAGCCGTAACCATCTACCCATTGAGCATCAGACATATTACGTGCAATAGTTGCATCATAGTCACGTCCTGATCCATCAGATTTCCATAGAAGACTTCCAGCACTACCTGAACCACCACCTTCACCACCGGAGTAGTAGAAAGAAGTAGCCATTGTTGTTGAATCATCTAGGTTTGCATACCAGTTCAACTGAACAATTGGTTTGTGGAAATAATTGTTTCTTTCGTTAATCATAGTTGTTGAGCGTTGGCTTCTAGTTTTATTATTCCAACCATCAAATGGTACCCAGCTAGCTACAGCTCTTTTGCCTGTGTAAGGTGTTTCAAGCTCATCAGCTCTTGGATTCCAGTCTAAGCCATACTCTGTTCTTAAATCCTCTTCAGCTACACCCATTTCACGTGCTAGTTCATGGCTGTAGTTTGAAATACGATTATTCCAAAAGTTTTGTCCATGAAACTGAGGAGAACCTAATGCGATAAATTCTAAACGATTATCATTGTCAATAGAATATGATGCATTAAAGTAGTAAGACCATGCATCTGAATAGGTACCTAAAGCAAATAGTCTGTCAGCAGTTCTTCTTGAAGCTGAAGCCATAAGTGCAAGTTTACCATCCATTAATAAACCACTATTAACAGTTACCGCAGTTTTAGAATATTGGTATTCACCAACTTCTTGTTTTACAACAACGCCTGGTTCAGTTGACGCAGGTGCACTCATAAAGTTCACCACACCACCTAAACTTGGTGTTGCAAGATTAACGGATCCTGCTCCTCTTTGAACCTGAACAACAGATGCAACGTCAGCAAGTACACTCCAGTTAGAGAAGTATAAATTACCGTTTTCCATGTCATTCATAGGAACACCGTTAATTAGATATGATGTATAACGATCGTCAAAACCACGAACGTATACATTTTCATCATCCCAACCACCACCATTTTCAACGTAAACATTTGGTAGGGTTGATAGAGCTTTTGGCAATCCACGTCCACCTAATCTGAAATCAATATCAGCTTTAGTGTATTCATTAAATGGGATCGCTGAGGTGTTGTCTACACGTTCAGCAAGTACTTCAACACCGCCTAACGCGACGGATGCTGATTCTAGTGTAAAGTTTGCAGATGCGTTAGAACCTGAAACTCGCACAGTAGCACTTGAAGATTTGTAACCTACAACACTGGCAGTTACTGTGTAGCTACCATCAGGAACATTAATAGAATAACCACCGCTTAACGTAGCAGCAGCACCTAATGTTGTTCCTTCAACCACAACATTTGCCCCTGGTAAAGCATTACCATCTGCGTCTGAGACAGACCCAGAGATAGTACCTTGACCAAAGAGAGCGCCTGAAATCATAATGATTCCAACTAGCGCACCAAGAATCGAACGATTCATAGTTAACTCCTTTTTAAGTTATCTTCATATATTAATATATTAACTCAGAATACACGCGAGTATTCTACGAGGAATTTCTCCTTTTAAATTTTAAATTCCAAAGGATAATTATCATTTATTAAAATTTTTTAAAACATATAATACTTATATTTTTTATTATTAAGTTTTCGAATGGAATTTTTGGACTTAAAAACTCAGCAAAAGCGTATAAGAAAGCCTCTTGAAAAAAGAATTAATAAAATTCTTGATCATGGTGCCTATATCATGGGCCCTGAAGTGTTTGAGCTTGAGGAAAAATTAGCTGATTATTGTGGCGTAAAACATGCTATTTCATGTTCATCTGGCACAGACGCTTTGTTAATTCCACTGATGGCGTGGGGCATAGGTCCTGGTGACGCAGTTTTTACAACTCCTTTTACTTATGTTGCAACTGCAGAAGTAATTTCTATCCTTGGTGCAACACCTATATTTGTAGATGTATATGAATCAACTTACAATATAGATTGTGAAAAACTAGAAACTGAAATCAAGAAAGTTATTGAACAAGGTCAGCTAACACCCAAAGCAATTATTCCTGTTGATTTGTTTGGATTGCCTGCTAGATACAGACTTATTGATAAAATTGCTAAAAAATATAATTTGAAAGTTATCGAGGATGCAGCACAAAGTTTTGGAGGTTCTATCAGAGATAAAAAGGTTGGTACTTTTGGGGATATTGCTGCCACATCATTTTATCCAGCTAAGCCCTTGGGTTGTTATGGAGATGGTGGTGCAATTTTTACCAATGACGATAGTTTAGCAGAGGAATGTAAAGCAATTCGTATTCATGGAACAAAAACAGATAAATACAATAGCGACATGATTGGATTAAATGGAAGGCTTGATAGCATACAGGCGGCAGTATTATTAGAAAAACTAACTATTTTTGATGAAGAGCTTCAAATGAGGAATGAAATAGATATTTATTACAGAAAATCTTTAAATAATGCTCAGTATCATCCAGAAAATTATAATTCAGCTCATGCTCTTTTTTCTATAACGCTTAATAAAAATAGTCAAAGAAACTCATTAATTAATAGACTTTCTGAATCTAAAATACCATCTGTTATTTATTATAAATTTCCAATTCATTTAATGAAAGCTTTTGATCATTTAGGCTATGAAGAAGGTTGTTTACCGGTATCTGAAAAACTATCAAAAACCATTGTTAGTTTACCCATGCACCCTTACCTTGAGCTCAATGATATTGATAACATTATAAAAAATATTAGGAGTGTTTAATGAAATATATTGTCACGGGTGGAGCAGGATTTATAGGAAGTAATTTGGTTGATTTGTTGATTGAGGAAAACCATGAAGTTATTGTCATTGATAATTTTTCTTCTGGGAAAAAGGAAAATTGCAACGAAAAAGCACAATATTTTGAATTAGACATTTCTAATCATTCAAATTTTGAAGAGTTGAAACGTATTCTACTAGGTTCTGCTGGTGTTTTTCATTTAGCTGCACTACCAAGAGTACAAGAATCAATTGATAACCCATTTCACTATGAAAAAAATAATACTCTGAGTACGGTTAACATTCTTAAAGCTTGCGCCGATTCTAATGTAAAGCGTTTGGTTTATAGCGCATCATCCTCTGCATATGGAAATACAATTAAATTGCCATCAAAAGAAGATGACCCTATTGACCCTATATCTCCGTATGCTATGCAAAAATATTATGGAGAAGTAGCATGCAAAATGTTTGCTAATGTTTATGGAATAGAGACAGTTTCTCTAAGATATTTTAATGTATATGGTGAAAGGCAAAGCCTGGAAGGTGCATATGCACTAGTGATGTGCGTCTTTGCTCGACAAAGATTGAATAATGAGCCCCTAACAATTAGAGGCGACGGTGAACAAAGAAGAGACTTCACTTATGTCAAAGATATAGCTAGGGCAAATATAATGGCAATGCATTCAGATAAAGTTGGTAATGGCGAAGTTATTAATATAGGTAATTGTGATAATAGGTCAGTAAATCAAATTGCAGACATGATTGGAGGGCCAACTATAAATGTTGATCCAGTAATTGAACCAAGAGAGACTTTAGCAGATAATTCAAAAGCTATAGATCTATTAGGTTGGTCACCATCAGTTATAATTGAAGATTGGGTTCCAAAATACAAAAAAGATTTAGGAATATAATGTCAAAGAAAATATTAATTACAGGAGGCGCTGGATTTATTGCACATCATGTCATTGATAAAATATTATCAACAACAGACTGGGAAATTATCACTTTAGACAGGCTTGATTTTAGTGGCAATTTAAATAGATTGCATGAAGTTGTATCATCATATGATGAGCAAAATAGGAAAAGAGTTAGGGTAGTTTATCATGATCTTAAAGCCGAATTAAATCCGGAAATAGTTGCTTCAATTGGTAAGATTGATTTAATTGCTCATTTAGCTGCTGGATCACACGTAGATAGATCAATTAAATATCCTCTTGAGTTTGTTAAGGATAATGTTTTGGGCACTGCCCATATTTTAGATTTTGCTAGAAAATGTGATAATCTTGAAAGGTTTGCATATTTTAGTACTGATGAAATTTTTGGTCCTGCTCCTCCTGGTGTTAACTACAAAGAGAATGATAGATATAACTCAACAAATCCATATTCAGCTACTAAAGCAGCAGGAGAAGAGCTTGTTGTTGCTTATGAAAATACTTACGGATTGCCCTCTTTTATTACTCACACAATGAATGTTTTTGGAGAAAGACAAAATCCTGAAAAATACATTCCAATGGTTATCAAAAAGGTAAGAGATAATGAGCTTGTAACAGTGCATGCTAATAGTGAAAAAAATCAAGCCGGATCAAGGCATTATATTCATGCAGAAGATGTTGCTAATGCACTCTTATTCCTTTTTAAGTATAATTTTTCCCTTTTTAAAGCGGATAACACTGGAGCAAAATGTCAAAAATTTAATATTGTTGGGAAAGATGAAATAGACAATTTAGAACTAGCTAAATTCATTGCTACTTGCCAAAATAAAGATTTGAATTACGAAATGGTTGACTTTCATTCGCAGAGACCTGGACATGATTTAAGGTATGCTCTTGATGGAAATAAAATGAAGAATATGGGTTGGACACCAGATTCTGCATATGACAAATTAGAGTCAACAATTGAATGGACATTAAAAAATGATAGATGGCTAACTATTTAATGTGTTTGCAAAGATTGTATTTAAAACTAAATTTTGAGGTGAGATTTCTAAAAACACTTGTAATATTTTTAAGTATCGTAAATGCCCAATCATTATTAAACGGCATATCTGATTTAAGTAATAATGATTTAGATATTTTAAAGAATCAACTTAAGTCAAATGATTTAAATGATAATCAAGAATCTATTGATATTAATGATGCACAAATCATAAATGGTTCAGAAAACCCTAACGAAATAAATATTGTTGAAATTGAAGCTGAAAAGATAGAACCCAAAGACGTTAATGAAGATTTTTATTTTGGATATAATTATTTTAATTCAGATATAAATTTCTTTGATAATGCACCTATGCCCGAAGATTTCAAATTAGGCCCTGGAGACGAAATAATTATATCTTTGTGGGGAGAAACAAATTCTCGAGAAAAATTTTTAATTAACAAAGATGGATTAATATATTATAAAAATATTGGTTTTATTAATCTATCTAATAAAACAGTTAATGAGGCAGAGTCTGTATTAGTTGACGAACTATCAAAGATTTATCAGTCACTAAAAAGTTCTAGCAAATCCACTAGTCTAATGATTGAGCTTGGAAAGCTAAAATCATTGAATATTTATTTTTCTGGAGAAGTGGTAAAACCAGGATTACAATTGATTCATCCATTTTCTGATATTTTTATTGCATTAATTCAAGCGGGAGGAATAAACAAAGAGGGTTCTTTAAGAAACATTAAATTAATTAGAAATGGAATAGTTATTGAAAAAATAGATTTTTACAATTTTTTTAGTGAGGGCTCTAAAAATTTTTCAAAGATTAAATTAATTGACGGTGATACAATTCATGTCCCATATGTACTTAATCGTGTTAAAGTTCAAGGTGAAATAATCAAACCTGGTTATTATGAATCAATTGATAATGATAAAATAAGAGATATTATTAATTACGCTGCAGGAGTTACTGAAAGTGCTTCATCAAATATTTTACTCGATCAGATAATTCCATTATCAGAACGTTTATCGGACGATAATGCTATAACTAGTAAAAATGTAAAATTAGATAGTAATATTGATCTTAGTAATGGCGATGTAATAACAATTAAAAGAATTGGAGAGGTAGATAACAAAGTTACTATTTATGGGAGAGTTAAATTTCCTGGAACATATGCAGCTTCAAATTCATTTTTATTAGATATTTTGGATTTAGCAGGTGGATTTAATGATCCAATCTTTAAAAAATCTATTGACCATAACATTTCCATTTTAAGACTCGATGAGAAAAATTATTATGCCAAAGAAATTGCTGTGAAATATGAAGATGCGAAAGATTTTCCTTTAGAAATTAATGACAAAATATTTGTTTATGAAAATCCTAATTATAAAAATAGTTTCCAATATACTATCGATGGTGAAGTTAACAGACCTGGTACTTATCCTCTAAAAGATGGATTGACTCTTTCTGAAGCAATTCAAATTGCTGGCGGCGTTACCAGCATAGGATCAATTAATAGTATTAATGTTACTAAAACTTTTTTTGGACTTGATATGAATGGTAATGAAGTGGAAGAAACAGAGCTTGTAAGTAATATAGATTTAGATTTTGAAATCACTGACAATAATTCTATTACTATTTTACCAAAAACTAATGTTGTAAGAGTTTCTGGTAATGTTTATAGTCCTGGATTAGTAGCCATTAATAGCAATTCAATGTCAATGCATAAATTAATTGAGTTGGCTGGTGGTTATAAACCTTTTAGTCTAAAATCAAGATCTTATGTTATCAGAGCAAACGGAGAGATAGAAAAAGCAAGTATTTTCAGAGGAAGAGCAAAAAGAATATTTCCAGGAGATTCAATTTTCGTTCCTGAAGATCCAAACCCTGATGAATTTAATTTTACGTCATTTATTGCTGATCTATCATCAACCCTAGCTAATATTGCTGCTATTTTGCTAATAGCTGATAATAATCAATGAAATTAATCCTTTTGCGTCACGGTGAAAGCGAATGGAATCTTAAAAATAGATTTACAGGTTGGAAAGATGTCGACTTAACACAAAAAGGAATTGAAGAAGCTACTTTTGCAGCTAACCAAATTATTAAAAAAGGGATTATTATTAATACAGTTTATACTTCTTTGTTAAAAAGAGCTACCCATACTACTGATATAGTAACCAACATTATCAATTTTCCAAAAGAAGACATTAAATACGATTGGCGACTGAATGAAAGGCACTATGGTGCCTTACAGGGGCTTAATAAATCCGAAACTGCTACAAAATATGGGGAGAATCAGGTACATATTTGGAGAAGAAGCTATGATATTTCTCCTCCACTGCTAAAATTAGACGATGAGAGGCATCCAATATTCAATAAAAAATTTAAAGATATTGATGGAGATCTACCTTGCGGAGAAAGCTTAAAAGATGTCATTCATCGATTGACTCCATTTTGGAATGAATTTTCAAAAAATCTAAAAGATAATTTAGGTAATCATCTTATTGTAGCACATAGCAATTCACTAAGAGCAATTGTAAAAATTTTGGATAAATTATCTAATAAAGAAATTATATCAGTTAATATTCCTACGGGTGTACCTCTATTATATACATTTGATATCCATTTCAACGTTATTGATAAAAAATACTTAATTGATAAAAATACACTAAAAGAAAAACAAGAAATAGTTGTAAATCAAGGAAAGGCAAAATGAATCTAGATTTTTCTGATATAAATGTTTTATTAATTGGAGATTTCATGGTTGATCATTACTTGATGGGTCATTCAAATAGAATCTCTCCTGAAGCAGATGTTCCAGTAATTGAATTAGAAAAAGATTTTTTAGTTCCAGGTGGTGCTGGAAATGTTGCGATGAATTTAAATTCATTGGGAGTAAATGTAACATGTGTGGGTTGTTTGGGTGAAGATGCTTGGGCCGAAAAGTTAATTGCTATTTTTAAAGAAAAAAAAATTAACACAGATTATTTAGAAAAGAAAAAAGGTCATAAAACTACAGTTAAAAAAAGAATTTATTGTGATAATAAGCAAGTAGCGAGAGTAGATATTGAAGAGTTTTTGATTGAATGGCAACCTGAAAAAAATATTAGTTATGAAGAATTCGATATTATTCTTTTATCAGACTACAACAAAGGAGTATTTGCTAATTCCTGGTTAGATATAAAAGGGAAAATGGTATTGCTTGATCCTAAGAAAGTAAACAACTCCATTTTTTCAAGCTCAAATATTATTACTCCCAATATCAAGGAATTAGAGGAGATTACTAAAAATAAAATAAATTGTCAGGATTCAATAGTTAGCGCATGTAATGAATTAATTGCTAATTATGATTTTGATTGGGTGGTAGCAAAAAAGGGGAGGAACGGCATAACACTTGTTGGTAAAAATAATTTCATAAAAAATTTCAGTGGTAAAAATGTCAAAAATCCTGATGTCACAGGTGCTGGAGATACTGTTATTGCAACATTAGCAGTGCTATATGCGAAAACTAAAGATATAGAGTATTCTGTAAAAATTGCTAATGAAGCAGCAGCAATTGTAGTTAATCATATAGGAACAGATATAATTAATTTATTTGATTTACATAAATTCTTATCTTATCATAGAAAGAAGAGTAAAAAATGAAAGAAGTAGTTTGGCATAAATCAACAATAAACCAAGAAAATAGAAATAAACTTTTAAACCAAAAACCATTTGTTTTATGGTTTACCGGCTTAAGTGCAAGCGGAAAATCAACTTTATCAAACATAGTTGAGCAGAAGATGCATAATATGAACTATAAAACTTATTTACTTGATGGAGATAATATTAGACATGGTTTAAATAATGATTTAGGATTTGACGAAGCAAGCAGAGTAGAAAATATTAGACGTATTGGTGAAGTTTCTAAATTATTTTTAGATGCAGGTATTATTACCATCACAGCTTTTATTTCACCCTTTAAGTCTGATCGACAGTTAGTAAGATCGCTTTTCAATGAAGGAGAATTTTTAGAAGTTTTTATTGACAGTTCACTAGAAACTTGTGAAGCGAGGGATCCAAAAGGTATGTATAAAAAAGCAAGAAATGGCGAAATAAAAAACTTTACAGGTATAGACTCTCGGTATGAAAGCCCTGAAAGCCCAGAAATTCATATTATAAATAACTCTATATCAGTTAACCAAGCATCAGATCAAATAATTACTTACCTAATAGAAAATCAATATATTGTTGATCAAAAAAGGTATAAAAAATGAAATATTCAATGTTTGTTGGAAGATGGCAACCTTTTCATAAAGGACATTTGTGGTTAATTAATCAAAGATTAAAAGAAGGAAAAAAAGTCTGGTTAGCAATTAGAGATATAGAGCCAGATAAAGACAATCCTTGGTCAGCTGATGAAATTGAAAAGATGATTCATGAAGGCGAGTTAAAAGATTTAATTGCTGATGGTAAGGTGATTACCTCAATTATACCAGATATTGAATCTGTTAATTATGGACGTGGCGTAGGTTATGAAATTATTGAACATGTTCCACCAGAAGAAATAGGCGAAATAACAGCTACAAAGATAAGACAAGAAATGCGAAGTAGGGGAGAATTATAATCAATTTAAAAACTTAGTGTATAGCTCAATCCGGTTCCTAAATTTTTACCATCGTTAACCAAAAAAATATTGATATTATTTCTATCCTTTATATTTCTACCAAATTCAATTTTATAATATTCCTTTTCACCTCTTTTTAATTCTTTAGCTAATATTATTTTATAAAATATCTTAGTTATACTTCCTTCTAAACCAAAGTAAAGAATTTTATCAAGCTCCATTCCGCTATCCGTTTCTTGATCCCACACTGCAGTATCATTTACAAAAGGGTTTCCAAGAATATAATTTTTATATTTCCATCCTGAGGTATATTCGTAATTCCAGTAATAAAAATCGTATTGATAAGTACTCCCATTTGAAAGACAGCAATTTGATGTATCAATATATTCAAAAAGGATATTCGTGTAAGGAATATAATTGGTGATCTCTATTCCCCATAATCCATCCCATTTATTTGCAAACCTTAAACTACTTGTATCTTCAAAAAAGTGCTGGTAATATAATTTTAATTTTTTATCATCTATAGTTTTTTGATAGTAGAAATCCCAAATACCTAAATGGTTTCCTAGGGCATTTGCATGACGATCTATAGATTTTTTCTTACCATCTGCAGATATAAAAACTTTCCAAAAATCTTTTATTTTGCTAGGTTGTTTTCCAAGTTCCATTGTTTGACCACCCCACATTGCTTCATGAACAAATCCAAAACCTAACTCGGCATCATCTCGCCTTATATTTATATAAATAAACTTTTCATGCAAATATGGAGGTTCAATATAATGAATGCTATTATCAAACACTGAATGAGCAATGCCGAAATTAAAACCAATATTTTTATTTAAAATATTTTTTGCACTAACTAAGCCAATCTTTGGCATTGGTTCCGCATTATTGCTTATCAGCATTGACCCTGAACTGAGTCCATCATTTAAATAATTGCTAAAATCTCTATAGTACTTACCCACACGTATAAATGTTTCTTTTGAAAAATTATATTTAATAAATGATTCTTTAAAAAAAATATTAGTTTTTTTTTCGCTCTTCATAGGACCAATTATATTTAAAGAGTAGGTTATATTTTCAGTGATCAAATTCCATGAGCTTTCTAAGTAAAGACTGCTTGGCATTATACCAAAATTATTATTTTTTAAAAACCAGTATTCATAGCCTGTAGGATTAGATACAATTTTGAAACTTGTATTTTTATCCTGCGAAAAAATAGTAGTACTGTACAGTAAGATGACTATGAAAGTATAAAAAATTCTAGTTATTATTTTTTTATTCAATCTTCTTATTATAGCCATTTTTTAATTAATATTTTGCAAAAGAGTAATTTTTTATACAACGAGAAATTTATTTACTTCTGATCTTTGTAGCTGATATTTCTCTTATATTTTTCGGAGGAATATGTTCGATAAATTCATATCCAACATCTCTTCCATAATTAATAGAGTTAATTGCTGGTATTTTTGTAATAATAATTTGACCCGATTGTATTTCTTTGTTCATGACTTTAGATATTCTATCAAAAACTTGTTCATAAGTATAAGGATTATTTTTAGGCTCCAGTTTATGAATATCCATTACTGCGATGCATACTTTTTTACCCTGTTTAAGTATTTCATTAATACACCAAACGTGTCCATCATGAAAAGGTTGAAATCTTCCAATATAAAGTGAATACCTCATCTAATAATTACTTCTTTTTGATTTAAATTCTTTAATCATTTTTTTCGTCAAATAATGCCAAAAGTTCTTCGTGATCATTGAAATTAATATCACTTCTTCCTTCAAATGAATTATAGCAGTTGATTATGTTTTTAACTATAGACGCAGACTCACAGGGGAATTTTCCTATAGCAGTTTCTGCAGCAAGGACCAGTCCCGTTGCACCATCAAGAAGTGTATTGTACACATCGTTTACTTCAGCTCTTGTAGGGGAAGGATTTTCAATCATAGATTCTAGGAGATTAGTTGCTACAAAGACCTCTTTTTTTAATTGGACAGTTTGTTTAATTATCGCCTTTTGAAAAAATGGAATCTTTTCTAATGAAACCTCTCTTGATAAGTCACCCCTGTCAATTAATATAGCATCACTATGATTGATAATCTCTAATAAATTTTTTATTCCTTTTTTTGATTCGATTTTTGATATAATAAATGAGTTTTTAGGCACAAGACTTCTCAGTTCATTTACAAACTGACCGCTTGATGCAAAGGATAGAGCATAATTTTTTATACCTAGTTTCGAACCTATTTTAAATGCCTCATAGTCTTTATCAGAAAAAGCAGGAATGTTAATGTCTTTCATTATTGTAACAGCCTTATTCTCGCCAGTTTTACCCGGATTTATAGTTTCTACTATTAATTTGTTTTTTAAGACTTCTATAACTTTTACAAGAGCAGCATTGAAGTCAATACTTATTATATCCCCTGGAGTGAGTTGATTAATAATTTCAAAAGGCCTTAAACTGAATGTATTTTCTGAATTATGAAGAGTATATGTTTCTCCAAGCTTGAAATCATGATTAAATTTTGTAGTTCTTATCTGTGCACCTTCGGAATCAAGACATATTGGAACATCAGTAAATTCTCTTATTTGTGTTATAACATCTTCAAGATCTTTAATTTTAGTATGACTTAAATTCACTCGAAAAAGAGAACAGCCTGTCATTTCAAGATTTTTAATTATTTTTTTATTTAAAGAGCCAGGTCCAATAGTACACAATATTTTTTTATTATTCATATTCAAAACATATGTTATAAATACCAATTTTTCAAATTCATTCCGGTTAACTTTTCAGTTTTTTTAATATCATCAATAAAATATTTAATTAGCATCTTTTTATCAACAGAAGAAAGAGTATTCCCTTTCTTTTTTTTGAAAAGTAGCTTCTTAATTAAAGAATTGTTTTTAAAAAAGGATAAAGCAGTCAGTAAATTAAATTTTCTTAACAGATTTGCACTTTTTTTAGCTATTATTCCAAATATCTTTATTCTCGGTTTTTTTGCAGTATTGTAAGCAGGAATGTCACCCAATTCTTTAATATTTTTAACATTTAGAAATTCAAAAATTTGTCTCAAAAATTCATATTTGTTATTAACTAGTTCGTCATATTTAAGAATTAAAATATTTTTTTTATCAAAATATTGGAAATAAAACTTTATATGTTCATAATATTTTGCTTGAAATATTAAATCATCATTTGAAATCATTGCATCATTAAAAGTTAAATCTGTTAAGCCTCCATTGTATTCTGCATTGTGTGTAGAAAAACATAAATCAACAGGATTCCTTAAGTTTATAATTAATTTCATATCTTTATTGAATTTGTAGATTCTTTTTGCTGCTGTTTTTGAATAAAGATAATCATGAGACAGTTCACCAACTGCTATATGTGAATTATTTGCATTTTGAAAAAAAGATTTATACCAATTTAATCCTTTATTATAATTTTCATCTCTATCAAAAAAATACATATCTATAGATGCTACAAAAACTTGTGGATGATTTTTTAGAACTTTTGTAAGCCATTTAGAACCTGTTTTTCCAGCACCAATAAATAGAAAGTTTGGATATTTATTATTAGTGTTCATGAATTATGATTTTATTAATAGCAACATACAGCCAAATATAAGCAGTAACAGAGGAATTATTTTAGAAAATTTGCTTTCATGAATTCGCAAGAACAAATATTTATTTGCAAAAAAATACATGATAACTCCAATAAATACATAAGAAGGAGTATATTTATTAAAGCTAATCAAATCATTAATTTTTAAAGTAATAAGTTGTGTTATAGCAAATGAGAGATAACAAAAAGCAATATTAGTTCTAGTTTTCAACTTGCCCCATTCTTTTAATGAAATGTATCCAGTCAATAATGAACCACCAAGATTGGTTAATCCGTGCAATATTGCCATAATGAATAAATATATTTTACCATTAATTATTGACTTTATATTAAAATTTAAAAAATTGCTTATACTGATGAATAATAAAAATATACCTATAATTTTGGTAAAACTGATTTTTATGAATGTAGCGAATGTTAAAGATATAGCGATAAGTGGCAAAATCAGTGTAATGAGATTATAGGCTAACTTCCTATCAACTGAACCTAAATTTTTGTTTATCTGAAAAAAATTAATAGTAATAGAAATTGGTAATAATATATTCAATACTTCAAAATAATTAAAACCTAATAGCAGCAACAAAGGAGTCCCAAATAGTAATACTCCTACTCCAACTAAGGATTGTATAATGCTTGTAATCAGAATTACTGTGGTTATTATAATGTAATCTTCCATATATTATTATATTCTATTGATTCAAAATTCTATTGATTGTACCCACATAGAACTTCCAATCCATTACTTCTACTTGTGAATGCTTTGTAATATCAAAGGATTGAAATTCGTTTGTCGGATTTACTCTTTTGATTTGCCCGTTTACCAGCAAGTCAATAGGCATGCTAAAATTGTTTAATACGTTTTCCCACTTGTAAAAATATTTCTTATCTGTTTGGTAAAATTTTAATACTGGTTGATTGGGAGTATAAAAATATTGTTCAGCAAAATACCAGTAATCATGACCAGTCTCTAATTCAACCTTGTTAAAAAAGTCTCTTGTGTCAACAAAGCCTTTTGCATTTTCAGTCATAAATTCTTTTAAGATTTTAAACCAAATTTCATCATTATTTATTACACTTCGTAAAGTATGCATTACCCATGCACCTTTCATATAAGTATCACCATTAAGAGCCCAATGATTTTCATTTTCTCTTCCAACTATTGGTATTTCGTTAACAATTCTATTTTTTAAAGTATTTAAGTAATGGACTCCAACTTCGTAACTGTCAAACTTATCTTCAAAATATATTGCTTCTGAATAAACTTGCAGTCCTTCATGAATCCAGATATGTGTTGGATCTGATGCAGTAACGCTATTGCCAAACCATTCATGTCCAGTTTCATGGATAATAAGAGGGTCCATAACTCCATACATTGGCCAACTTTTACTTCTAACTCCGTTATAAATACTGAATCCATTACCATACGTTACCGCAGATTGATGTTCCATTCCTAAATATGGTACTTCAATTAGTTTGTAGCCATCTTCGTACCATTGATAATCCCCAAAATATTTTTCGTAAAATCGTATGACTTCTTTTGATTGAGTAAAGTAATTCGATGCAAGTTCTTTATTATAATCCAGTACATAGTGGTTCATATCATGAATTTTATCGCCTTTAATAAAAGTATCTTGAACTGCTACATAATTTCCGATTTGTACTGAAATATTATAATTATTTATTGGGTTGCTAACAAACCATTCATAAGTGGATTTATCGCCATTATTAACAATACTCTTTAATTTACCATTACCAACAGCTACCATATTTGATGGAACCGTATATGCCATTCGAACACTATCACCCTCTGCTGTAATATGATCTTTATTGGGCCACCAGATTCTTGCACCCTCGCCCTCACATGAAACAGCAATCCAGTCTCTTCCATCTTTATCTTTTGACCATGTAAACCCTCCTGCCCACGGTGGATTATCAGCACTCTGCGGAATTCCTTGATAAAAAACTGTAAATTCAAAAATACTATCTTTTTTTATAGTTGAAATAAAATCAATTAACACCGCATCATACTCCCTTGAAAAAAATAATTCATCACCTTCATGAGTTACTTTTTTGATACTTAAATTTTCTGCTAAATCAACCTGTAGTGAATTTAAATCTCTTAGACTTTTAGCTTTAATTGTGACATATCCATCTATTGATTTTTTTTCAATATCAAAATCAATATTTATGTCATAAAATGAAACTCTATATGATGAACGATTGTCATTTAAATTTCCAATTAAATAATTATTAGGCGTTAATTCTGGCAGCTCATATTGGTTTCCGTGAGGTCTGCTTTCCTGACAAGACAAAAATGTTAATATAGCCAAACTAAAAATTATTTTTTTCATAATACGTCCTTGTTTTAAATACATTATTAGCAAAAATGATATAGTATAAAATAATACAGAAAAGGAACCATAAGACAATTGCAAATGCTTCTTTAATTAGAAATAAAATGTATACAATAGCTAAATAAATAAGCCATTTTATCCATCTTGGTTGTGACCATAATTTTAGTAAAGAATTCATCGTTTATCCTCTTTTAAAAAACTATAATACTTCATTGATTCATTATAAATAGAATCATATTTATTCTCAATGGTAATATCTTTTTTTTCATATTTTTGAAATCCAGAAGTTTTAATTACGTTGTCATACCAGGTTTTCCACCAAATACCATCATTTTTATGCTTACCTGTTTTCCATTGCAACATAGACTTATCAAATTTAAGATTAATTTTCGTACACCAAGCTGATAGTACCTTTTCAGGATTTTTTAATAGTTCACTTGAGTCAATAATTATATATGATCTATTTATTTTTTTAAGATATTTTACAATTTCATATTGTTGAGGGTATCCTAATTCATCAACTGAGTTCAATTTATTTTTTTTGGAATAAGAACTAATCACTTCTTTTGGATGCCTTAGTAAGATACAATTCTCACAATTATTTACCCAATTAATATTATTTAAATCAAGCATATGGTGTGCCATATGTTTCTGATACCAAATTTTTTTATCTTTGGGAATTTTATTTATAAGGTAATTAACAACATCATCATAATTTGAAGGATAATTATTAATGATTTCCTCGTATTGAGGGTGTTTTAACTTAGTTTCTTTTAAATAATATGCATAAAAAGGTTCATCTGTGACAAAAGTATCTTTTCTTGAAGACCATGATCTCATCAGTGCTGTTGAAATATTTCTTGGACCCGACCAACAAGAAACTATCATTGAGAAGATATGTATTGATTTATATATTGATTATATGAGGCTCTAATTTTATTGACTAAAGAATTAGAGTTTGTTGAACCTAGTTCATGTTTTTCGATTTTGGATACAGGTATAATTCCGGCGAATGTACCGGTAACAAAAGCCTCTTCACAGTCTTTAATATCTTCAAAAGTAAAGTTTGTTTCATAACAAGGAATTTCATTCATGTGACATACCTTGATTGCTTTACTTCTAGTTATACCATTGAGACAAAATTCTCCAGTTGAAGTCCAAACTTGTCTTTTTTTGATAAAAAAAAGATTGGTAGAATTACATGTACTTATATTACCATGAGGATCATTCATTATGCCCTCATCATATTTAAGATTATTGGCCTCAATGCTAGCTAGGATACAATTTAGTTTACTCAATGTGTTATAATGTGTACTTAAAATATTTTCTGCGGGTCTAATTGTGGGAACCCTTCCAATTATTATTCCATTTTTATAAATTTTTGGATCAGTTTTTTTATATTCAGGTATGATTACAAAATTTATTGGACCTACATTTGCTTGAGGATTTTGATATGGAGTAATCTTGTCACCTCTAGATACAATCAAGCGAATATGTACATCATCAGTCATTTTATTCTTAAGTAATACTTTTTCAATTTCAAAAATAATCTCATCTTTTGATAAAGGAATATCTAGAGAAATTCCGCGAGCACTATTGAAAAGTCTATCTAGATGTTCAGAAATAAAAACAAGTTTTGACTTATGAAGTCTAATCCCTTCCCAAACTCCATCTCCAAGTAAAAAACCGCTGTCAAAGACAGATATTTTAGCTTTATCTCTAGAAAATAATTCACCATTAATATTAATATAAATATTTTCATTTTTTGGGTTATGTATGTAAGAATGACTGCTCATTTGTGGGCCCACAGGGACTTGAACCCCGAACCTGCGGATTATGAGTCCGTTGCTCTAACCAATTGAGCTATGGGCCCTAAGTTTCAATTAGTAAAAATACTTTGAAGTTCCTTTTATCCCAAGTAGTTTCGTTTCTATGATTCAAAAAAAATATATGGTACCATTAATCATGTCAGCTTTGAATGTTATTTTTGGATTTATTTTTTTTGCAATCATTTCACGCGAGAATATTGAATATTTGGGAATATTTTCTTTTGTTCATAGTGGCTCAATTATTTTATCACATTTCTTTAGATTTGGCACAGATTTTGACATTTTTAAAAATAGCAAGGATTTAAAAAAACTCTATGGAGATGAAGATAATATTATAAGTTATATGCTACAAATTAATTTTTTTTCAATTCCATTTTTGTTGTTCATAAATAACCTTTTTAACATTTCTTCGATGGTATTTTATACTCTTTTAATAGCAATACTTTTAAGTTTAAACGTAATAATTTCTAATTTTTTTAGAAGAAAAAAATATGTTATACTATGTAGTATATTACTTAATTCACCATTTATTATTGCTACGATTGGATCTTTTTTATTTTCAATATCAAATAATTTTTCAGCAATTTATTTATTTACTGGAGCATTTTCAATTTTACTTTTTTTTGAAATCCTTATTTTAAAAATCAAATTAAAAATGAAATTTTTTAAGCCTATAAAGTTTATTGCAATTAAACCCATATTATCCAATCTATATCCAACTTTTTTAGCAGGAGTAATTTTGTTATTTATGGAACAGTTGCCAGTTCTGGTTTTTGGGTGGTCAGGGGACTTTGAAGGTGCTGCTATCTTTAAGCTTTTTAGCAAGATTTGTATTGTCCTCGTTATTATTTCTAATGCTTTTTTTGTTTCTACTATTCCAGAAATTTCTACTACTGACCCAAATCATAAGGGCTTAATCGAATCTCTCTACAACAACGCTAGTTCAAAAGCCTTGATATTTTCAGTTATTTATATGTCGGGCATTTTTCTACTGTTGCCACTAATAATGGATATTTTTAATACAGAAATTTTATATATAAATTTATTTATATTATTTATTGTAAACTTAATTCCAGTATTTTCAGGCCCAATTCATCAGCTATTTATTATTTTTAACCAACAAAAATACTTAATGAAGATATTAATTTTTTCTCTTTTAGCTCTATGTCCAATAACCATATTACTAATATTTAAATTTAGTCTTGAAGGAGCTATAGTTTCTGCTTTATTATTTAATTTGTTTTGGATAGTTCCAAGTTTATTTAAATTTAATTTTGATAATAAAATAAATTTATTTTTACCATATTATGCTTATCAAAAATTAATAGAAAAAAAGATATGACATTAGAACAAATTAAAAAAATCATACTTATATTTTATAAAAGTAAAATAGGCCTTCGTTTTTCATTTTTCTTTGGAGGATTGCTAGGAATTTGCATCATTTTTTTCTCAGACTTGTTGTACGAAAGTTCTTTTTCGGCATACCCTTTTTCTAAGCAAGATGATATTCAGAATGAAATATCCAATATAGCAGCTACTTATGGCTTTATGGATAAAGAGACATCATCTTTTTACTTACCTGATTTAATCTATTCAGAAAAAGTGCTTAAAAATATTGTATTAAAAGAAAGAGATGAGCTTGAGGGTAAAAGTTTAATAGATCATTGGAAAATGGATAAAAATCTAATTATTAAATTAAGATATTGGTTACAAACAGTTTTTACTAACCAAAAAAATGCTAGTCATTTTAAATCCTATGTTGAACAACATACAGTTCAAAAATTGAGAGAATCTATCAAAATTATTGAAGAATATTCGGGGTTAATTATTGTTAAAGTCCAATTAAATGATCCTGCAGCTGCTTTTAATATCGCAAATGAAATTTATCAAGCAATGAATGATATATATAATTCAAACAACCAGAGAGATGCTATTAATTCGATTCAATACCTAGAAAAAAGATTAGAATTAATTTTGTTAGATGTCGAGGAATCTGAAACAAATTTGAGAGAGTTTTTAGAGCTTAATCGCTCCACCTCCTCACCAGATTTAAAAATTACAGAGAAAAGGCTGCAAAATGATTTATCAAGAAAATATTTAGCATATAACACTCTATTTCAGAAGTTAGAGCTAAAATTGTTGGACAAAGAAAAGTCTGAAATTTTTCTCGTTCAAGTAGATGTACCAGCTGTAGCATCACATCCGTTTTCACCGAATAGATTAAAGACAATATTTCTATCAATATTATTTGTTTCACTTTTTTCTATGTCTTATACTTTTATAAAGAATTCTGACACCAGTAGCATAGATTGGTGATATTACTTTTCTTTATATCAACGATTTTTATGATGTATCCTTGGTTTTATGTCAGCACAGCGGGATTGATGACTTATAATTTATTTTTATATTTTCTTTCTAATAAAAAAATTAATTACTTTTCCATTCTTTTTATTGGATATTTATTTTTCTTAGTTATTCATATGGTGTTTATTTCAAATATAAATTTGATTGACATCCTCGACATTAAATATTTTCGAACAGAAGGAAGAATGTTTTTTACTTTTATACCATTCATATATTTTTCTCATTTTGGAATTAAAAAAAATTTACTTAAAACAGTTTTTAATGCATATTATATAGTTTTTGCATTTTATGGTGTTCTATTAATACTTAACTACCTTGGAATTTATAATTTTGATTTTTTATTCCAATCTGGAGCGCTTGATCAGACCATAGGCCGAAAAACTGATTATTTATTTAAGGGGACATTTAATACAAAGAATGCAGCAGCAAATTTAATAGGCGCATTTTTATCAATTTTTTTTATTGTACATAAAAAATATGATTTGCGCTCAATAGCCTTATTTATGCTTTGCTCTATTCCATTGATTCTAACCAGCTCAAGACAGACATTTGTAGCCTTATTAATTGTAATCATTTATTTATTTTTTCATTATAAGTCTTATAAGAGATTTAAGGTGCAAAACTTATTACTTATAATAATTTTTCTTTTCTTTTTTTCAATTATTACTACTTTTTCTAGTCAGGTTTTCTCCAGAATATTTCAATTAGATATGGATTCATTTAATATATATTATAGATTAATGTCATGGCTGGATGCTATCAATTATTTTATTCAAAGTCCCATCCTCGGTATTGGTTATAATAGATTTGGAGATTTCAATCAATCTTTCATTGGAGTTGAGGGACTATTTTATTTTTGTAATGAAGGACTATTTGACTGGATTTCACACTATCAACATCCACACAACTTATTTTTGACAATATTAGCAGAGCAGGGGTTAGTTGGTTTTATATTCTTTTTTGGGATTTTTTATCGTTTATTTCAATTTTTTAAAATTAATGCTACAAATCATTATGAACTATCTATATTAGGTAGAACCTCCATTGTGTATTCAATTGCTTCTTGCTGTTTTGGAAATGGAATTGAAGGACCTTCTATTGGCCTTCCATTTGGATTAATTTCTGGTAGTGTATATTATTTAATACAAAAAAACCAAACTAGAGATCCTATTGTAAAGGAGGCTTTATGAGCGAAATATGTTTTTTTTATGATGCTGATTATCAAAGCAATAAGGCTGGAGGAGAAAAGAGACTATTCATGATTGCTAATAATGCAATGAGTGAAGGTTTTAAAGTAAAGTGGGTGTGTTTCAATTATTGGAAAGAATCATCTTTCTCCCACCATGAGTTTGGAATTAAGCATATTGGTGTTATTCCAAAACCTAACTTCTACAATAATCAAGGAAATCGTAATAAAAAAGAACCAATATTATACCTTATAAACTGTTTTTTGTGCATTCCTTATTTTTTAAAGTCCAAAAAATGGATTCTTGGACAATGGCCAATGGTGCATATTATTCCGCTAGTACTTTTAGGGTTATTCTTTCAAAAGAAAATTTATGTAGAGTGGTGGGAAACACTTGAACAACAGTGGTTTAAAAGAGGTATTGCTGGAAGAATTGGAAGTGTTATTGAATATCTTACATTAAAAATGTCTTCTTTTGTTACTTTTGTAGTAGACTGCGAAAGTGAGCGAGAATTATTGCTAGCAAAAAATCCTAAAGCAAAAGTAGAGATGGTTCCTAACGGAGTAGATATTAACTTTTTCAAGGGCGGTTCCAAAGATTATAAGTTTGATTTTGTTTCTATTTGTAGGTTAAAAAATCATAAAAGAGTGGATTTATTGATTAATGCGACAAGAAAATTTATCGATGACACAGGAAAAAATAACATTAGAGTTGCGATTATTGGAGAAGGCCCTGAGAAAGAAAAATTGATAAACCTTACCAAGAGTTTGAAATTAGAAAATAATATAACTTTTTATGGTTATATTGAAAATTATGAGGATGCTGTTTCAATTTTATTAGCTTCAAAAATAGGTGTTTTGACAACAATAGCAGGAGGAAAGGGAAGTGTTGTTATTTCTGAGTTGTTTGCCGCAGAACTTCCAGTTATAGCTATAGGATCAGATGAAGGCATAGACCCAAGATATATTAAAGAATCTGTAAACGGCTATATAACAAAATCAATTTCATCAGAAGAGTTAGCATATTTAATGATAAAAATTCATCAAAATGAAAAAAAATTATTAGCAATGAAAAAACAACTATCAGCAGAAAAACATAATCTAGATTGGAATATTTCTTTACAAAATCACCCAGTATTTAACAGCTAAATTTATTTGTAAAAAAAACACATTTTTTTTTACATAAAATAATGTATACTTTAATAGTATTTTAATTTAAAGGATTTCAAAATAACAACAATGAACAAATTGAAAAAAAACTTATCACCTACTCTTGTTGTTGAGCATAGCTGCTGTCGATTATGCGAATCTTCAAACCTAGAGCCAGTTATTTCATTGGGTAGTCAATATATCAATGATTTTCCTGAAAAAGCGAATATAGGAAAAGGAGTTCAAGCTCCATTAGAGATAGTCCATTGCTCAAATTGTGATTTAGCTCAATTAAAGCACACTGCACCCCAAGAACTATTGTATTCAAGACAGTATTGGTATAGGTCTGGAGTGACTGAAACAATGCAAAGAGAACTAAAAGATATCGTTACTGAATTACAAGATTTTGTTACCCTTGAAAATGACGACATTGTTTTAGATATTGGCGCCAATGATGGCACTATGCTAAAATATTTTTCTGAAGATTTAGTCAAAATTGGATGTGAACCTGCAAATAATCTTGTAGATGAACTATCAAAAAATTGTGATAGAGTAATACACGACTTTTGGTCTGAAGATGCATATTTTAATTGTGTAAAAGACTTGAATAGTAAGAAAGCAAAAGTTGTTACAGCTATTGGAATGTTTTATGACTTGGATGATCCTGTAGCATTTGTTTCAGATATAGAAAAAGTTTTAGATGATGATGGTATATTTATTGCACAGCTTATGACACTAGCACCAATGTTAGAGAAAAATGATTTAGGAAATATTTGTCATGAGCATATTGAGTTTTATTCCTATAAATCTTTAGTATATATGTATGAAAAATGCGGTCTTGAAATTACAAGAGTTACAGAAAATAGTGTTAATGGTGGAAGTTATAGAATATATGCAAGAAAGCTTCGAAATGGATCAATTGATTATATAGAAAATGCATCTAAGCAAGATCTAATAGATTTTCAGAACAGGATAGATAGCATTAAAACTGAATGTATTGATTTTATGAAAAAAGCAAAGAATGAAGGAAAAACCATTCATGTTTATGGAGCCTCAACAAAAGGAAATGTAATCCTGCAGTATTTTGGTTTAAATACCGACTTAATTGATTATGCAGCTGAAAGAAGTCCTGAAAAATTTGGTCGTTACACTGTCGGCTCTTGGATTCCAATTATTTCGGAAGAGGAAAGCAGAAAAATGAAGCCTGATTATTATTTTGTATTGCCATGGGCATTTTTTGATGAAATGTATGCAAGAGAAGTAGATTGGAGAAATGCAGGAGGTAAGTTTATAGTGCCTTTTCCAACATTTAGAGTTGTAGATTGACCTTAATTGACAAATCGCTTTATAAAAAAATTATTAAGTCAATACCAATTCTTTGTATAGATTTAATAGTTGTACATAATGATAAATATTTGCTCATAAAAAGAAATGAAAATCCTTTAAAAGATGAATGGTGGGTTCCTGGCGGTAGAGTTCTTTTAGGCGAAAATATTGAAGATACAGCCAAAAGAAAATTAGAAGAAGAAATTGGTACTAAAGTAGATAGTGAAATGATTTTGTATGGTATTTATGAAGATTTTTTCAATAAGTCCTCTTTAGGTGAACACTTATATCATACATTGTCATTAGTATTTCAAATCAAATTAGAAAGCATAAATAATATTAAGTTAGATTCTACTAGTAATAGCTGGGCATTAAAAAATACTTTACCAAGCAGATTTAAAGATAAATTGAGGTTAATAAATGGTTAAAGCATTAGTTTTAGGTTGTACTGGGCAGGACGGAAGTTATCTTACAGAAATATTGTTAAAAGCAGGCTATCAGGTGCATGGCTTAGTAAGAAAATCTGCAACTGGCAATACAATGAATATAGAACATCTTTTATGCTCAGAATACTATAGATCTGGAATGTTCAAAATTGTGAGGGGTGATTTATTAGATCATGCTAGCATATTTAAAGCTATTTCACAAATTGAACCTGATTTTATTTACAATGAAGCAGACCAAGATCATGTTGCTTGGAGTTACGATATACCAAGCTACTCCTTATCTACAACTACTACGGCAGCTGTTAATATCTTAGAATCTATTAAGGCCATAAATCCTAAAATTAAATTTTTTCAACCTGTTTCATCAAATATGTTTGGCATTCCTACTGACAAAAAACAAAATGAGGATACTACACATCACCCAGTGAGCCCTTATGGTATTGCAAAATCTGCAACATTTCATTTATGTAGATTTTATAGAGAATCTTACGGTTTGAATGTTTCAACTGGAATATTATATAATCATGAATCGCCTAGAAGGCCAGAAGAATACTTGTCAAGAAAAGTTACTTTAGCAGTAGCAAGAATCAAAAAAGGCCTACAAAAAGAATTAGTGCTTGGAGATTTAAATGGATATGTTGATTGGGGTTATGCAAAAGAATTCATGGAAATAGCAAAAAAAATTAATGAATCTAATTTTCCCGATGATTTTGTGGTTGGAACTGGAGTATTGACCAAAGTCGAAGATTTTGTAAAAATTGCTTTTGATAAAGTTGATTTACATTGGAAAGACTATGTTACAACTTCAGAGCAATTTAAAAGACCTGTTGCTACAGGTTCACTTTGCGCGGATACATCTAAACTAGAAAAGAAATTATCTATTAAACCTAATGTGTTAATAGATGATCTTATTTCCATTATGCTTGAGAGTGATTTAAAAAATGTTTGATGGGCCAACAGATATTATTGTAAATGATGAAAATGTAGCTCTTTTTATACCAAATATTTCAACGGAAAAGAGAATTGAATTTTTTACTCAAGCTGAAGATCAATTGCAAATAGCTGCTTTTAACATGAAGGAAGGTCAAAAAATTCAGCCACATATACATTTAAAAAATGAAAGAAAATTAGAAAAAACTGTAGAGATTATTTTCATACAGAAAGGTCAGTTGACTGTAACGTTTCATGAAAGCGAAAAGAAAGAATCTGTTCTCGAGAGTATAACAATGACATCAGGAGATGTTATATTATTGAAAGCAGGAATTCATGGATTTATAATTGATAAAGATTGTAGATTTTTAGAATTTAAGCAAGGACCTTTTACTCAAGCAACAGACAAGAAAAAATTGTATTAAAAATTGAAAGATGTGTTAAAAATATGAATAATTCTAAAAAAAGAGCATTAATAACGGGTATCACAGGACAGGATGGAGCATATCTTGCAAAGCTGTTAATAGAAAAAGGATACGAAGTGTTTGGAAGTTACCGCAGACTTTCTACACCAAATTTTTGGAGACTACAGTATCTTGGAATTAAAGATGATGTTACTATTCTTCCATTAGAATTATCAGATTCCTCATCAATTATTTCTGCTATAAAGGTTGCAAAGCCTGATGAATTATATAATTTAGCAGCACAAAGTTTTGTTGGATCTTCATTTGAGAATCCTATTTATACTACAGATGTATCTGGTTTAGGAGTTGTTAGGTTGCTAGAGATTGTCAGGCATCATTGTCCACAAGTACGATTATATCAAGCTTCAACTAGTGAAATGTATGGAGACAATAGGTCTGGACTACTTTCAGAAGAAACATCTTTTGTTCCATCCAGTCCTTATGCTGGAGCAAAACTTTTAGCTCATAATTCAGTAAAAATATATAGAGAGTCATATAATCTTTTTCTTTCTAATGGAATCCTTTTCAATCATGAATCGCCACTAAGAGGATTAGAATTTGTAACAAGGAAGATAACTAACGAAGTAGCAAAAATCAAACTAGGCCTATCTAATTCTATTTCTCTGGGTAATATAAATAGTAGTAGAGATTGGGGGTATGCACCAGACTATGTAGAGGCAATGTGGAAAATACTTCAACATGATGAACCTCTTGATATAGTAATAGCTACTAATACGAATCGTACTGTTGAAGATTTTCTTAATGCTGCATGTCAACATGTTGACTTAGATTATAAAGATTTCTTAAAAGTAGATAAAAAATTTCTTAGACCTCTCGATGTTAATTATCTCAGAGGAGACAACTCCAAAGCAAAAAATATTTTAGGTTGGGAGCCAAAAGTAACCTTTGATCAATTAGTCCAGATTATGGTTGATTCAGATTTAGAAAGATGGAAAGCCTTTCAAGAAGGTAAGCATATGCCTTGGGACGCTCTAAACTACCCCTCTGAAAACAATAAGATAAATTTCAAATGAAAAAACCTTTTATTCCTGTTGGCATACCTGATCTAAGCGGAGATGAAAAAAAATATGTTAATGATTCTCTTGACACCAATTGGATTTCATCTGCAGGTAAATATGTTGATTCTTTTGAGGAAAATTTCTCTAAATACCTAGATATTAATCATACTATTACTGTTTCTAATGGTACTGTAGCTTTACATCTTGCCCTTGTTGCTTTGGAGATTGCTAAAGATGATGAAGTTATTATTTCAAATCATAATGGAGCATATGGTCCATTTGCAATTGAGTATGTAGGAGCTAAACCGGTTTTTGTTGAATCAAAAAAAAATACCTGGAATATCGACCCATCTCAAATTGAAGAAAAAATTACCAAAAAAACAAAAGCTATTATGGTAGTCCATATTTATGGATATGCATGTGATATGACTGCAATCATGAAAATTGCTAAAAAACATAATTTAAAAGTAATTGAAGATGCCGCAGAATCCCATGGAGCAACAATTGATGGGAAGAAGTGTGGAACATTTGGTGATATATCGATATTCAGTTTCTATGCTAATAAAGTTATAACGTCGGGTGAAGGTGGAGCAGTTGTTACAAATAGTGATGAATTAGCAAAAAAATGCCGATATTATAAAAATCTATGTTTTAAAATTGACGGCCCACGTGATTTTCAGCACTTAGATATTGGTTATAACTACAGGTTATCGAACATACACGCTGCTATATTATGTGCTCAATTAGAAAAAATAGATCACTATATTGATAGACGAAATTATAATTTTAAAATATTTAAGAATTATTTCACTTCATCAAGTGTTAGTAATTTCTTTAGTTTTCCAGAAGAAGAGCCCAATTCATTTAATGTTGCCTGGGTAAATGTAATCAAATTAGAAAATACTGATATAATGATTAATGATTTGAGAAAACAGTTATTAAACGAAGGTATTGATTCAAGAAATTTATTTTTTCCAAGTAATAAACAACCCTTTTTATCAGATAAATCAAGTCACAGAGAAACTTTCAATATCTCTAATGAGCTCTATGAAAAGGGAATGTATGTTCCTTCAGGTTCAAATTTATCTGAAGAAAATATTTTATATATTGCTGAAATAATTCTGAAAAAGTTTAAGTTATTACAAAAAATATAAATTAATATGAGGTGTAGATAATGAATAAAAACATTGGAATTGTTGGTTTAGGTTTTGTTGGAACAGCAGTCTATGAGGGATTGAAAAGTGAACATAAAGTATTTACCTACGATAAAATAAAAGATTGCAATGTAAATTCTTTAAAGGAATTAGTTGATAGTTGTGAATACATTTTTGTAGCAGTTCCAACTCCAATGAAAAATACAGGTGAATGTGATCTGTCAATACTAAGTGAAGTAATCTCAGATATTTCTTCCAAATCTACTTCCAGAAAAACAATAATTATAAAATCAACCTCTCCAGTAGGAACAACGGAAAATTTTAGTCATAAATATAATAATTTAGATTTTGTATTTAACCCAGAATTTCTAACTGAAGCGAATTTTATTGAAGATTTTAAAAACCAAGATTTTATTATTTTAGGTGGAGAAAAACAGGCTTGCAATGAAGTAAAAAAAGTCTTTTTACATTCTTTCCCAAATTGTGATTATTTCATTACTAATTCCAAGACGGCAGAGTTAGTTAAATATACAATAAACAATTTTTTAGCTATTAAAGTTTCATTTGCAAATGAGATTTATTCATTCTGCGATAAAATGGAAATTGATTATAATGAAATGATTAAAATTGCTATTAATGATTCTAGGCTTGGTCAATCACACTGGTCTGTGCCTGGACCTGATGGGAAGTATGGTTTCGGTGGTAGCTGTTTTCCTAAAGATGTATCATCTTTATTTCATCAATTATCTTCAGCTAAAATAGAGTCATATATTATCAAAAATGCATTAAAAAGAAATATAAATATTGATCGTCCAGAAAAAGATTGGGAGAAACTTAAAGGTCGAGCAATTAGCGCTGGAGATGAATAAACATGAAAAAATTTTTAATACTGGGCGGTGCTGGATTTATTGGATCTCATCTTTGTCGAAAAGCTCTAGATAACAATTTTAAAGTTGTATGTATCGATAACCTAAGTTCTGGATCGATGAGCAACATTTCGGACATTTCAAGTAATAATTTTGAATTTATTAAAATGGATATTTGTGACAAATTTGAATTTCCTAATGATTTTGACTACATATTAAACTTTGCATGCCCTGCATCTCCAAAGTACTATTTGAATAAACCTTTAGAAACAGCTTTTGCTTCTACAATTGGTTTGATAAATATTTTAAACTTTACTAAAAAAAATAACAAATCTGTTCTCTTACATTCATCAACAAGTGAAGTTTATGGAGACCCCCTTAGTCATCCTCAATCCGAAGATTATTTTGGGAATGTTAATACAGTTGGCCCCAGATCTTGTTACGATGAAAGTAAAAGAGTGGGAGAAACATTTATTTACGAATATGTATCAAATTATAGTATTAACGCAAAGATTATAAGAATATTTAATACTTATGGGCCTAATATGGCAGCCGATGATGGAAGAGTAGTTTCAAATTTTATTAACCAAGCTTTAAATAATGAAGACATTACAATCTACGGAGATGGAAATCAAACCAGATCCTTTTGTTATATTGAAGATTTAGTTAATGGAATATTTAGTTATCTTTTCTATAAAAAAAGGTTTATGGGCCCTATGAATTTGGGCAATCCAATTGAAATGACAGTAAAAGATTTAGCTGAAAAAGTTATAAAATTAACAAACTCTAAATCAAAAATTATTTATCTTGACATGCCACAGGATGATCCAAAAGTAAGGCGGCCTAATATTAAACTTGCAAAAGATAAAATAAATTTTTCACCACAATACCCTCTTGAAAAAGGTTTAAGATTAACTATTGAATATTTTAAAAAATAATTTCGTATTTGCTAACAAATTATGCCATCAATTTTTCAGAAACTTATAGCTTTATTAATATTAATTGTTATACTTCCAATTGCTCTTGTTGCTTCGATTGCAATATTTTTAGAGGATGGTTTTCCGATTCTTTTTACTCAAAAAAGAACTTCTCAAGGAAAAAAACTGTTTAAAATATATAAGTTTAGAACTATGGTTAATAATGCTGAGGAAATTTTAAAGAATGATAAAGAATTATATAAAATTTTTATAGAAAATGATCATAAAATTCCAGAAGAATATGAAACAAGATTACTTAAAACTGCAGATTTTATGAGAAAATTTAGTATTGATGAAATTCCACAATTATTTAATGTATTATTAGGGCATATTAATCTTGTGGGTAATAGGCCTATCCAATTAACAGAGTTTGAACTATATCCAGAGCATGTACAGGAAGAATTAAGTAAAGTTAAGTGCGGTCTTACTGGTTTATGGCAAGTTTCTGGTCGATCAAATATTAAAGCTAAAGATAGGCAACATATTGAATTGGATTATGTGAAGAATAGATCGTTTTTACTAGATACTAAAATTATTTTTAAGACTATTTACGTTGTTTTAAAACGTTTTGGATCGCATTAGATATTTTCTTCAATATATTGGCAAATCATATGCCCAACTAGCAAATGCATTTCTTGAATTCTAGCTGTATTATCACTATCAATCTTTAAGCAATAACTATAATCACCATCTATCATAACTCCACCAGTTTTTCCAGTAAAACCAACAGTAATCATTTTTTTGTTTTTTGCAGAATTCATTGCATTGATAATATTTTTACTATTTCCGGAAGTAGAAAGGGCAATGAGGACATCTCCTTCATTTCCTAGTCCCTCAATTTGTCTTGAAAATACATATTCAAATCCATAGTCATTGCTAATTGCTGTTAGATTGGATGGATTTGAGGCTAGCGATAAAGCAGGTAATGATTTTCTATCTTTATTAAAACTACCAACTAACTCTGCAGCAATATGAATGCTATCTGCTGCACTTCCACCATTTCCGCAGAGAATAATTTTTCTATTAGACAATAGTGCTTTTAAACATTGCTTAGAGATTTCATGAATCAGTTTTTCATGATTAATTAATGCTTTAGAAACATCTATGTGTTCATTAATTAATCGATTAATCATTTAGTATCTATAGTCATCTTTTTTGTAAGGTCCACCTACTTTAACACCGATATAATCTGCTTGATCTTTTGTTAAGACTGTCAATTCAGCATCAAGATGTTCCAGATGTAATCTTGCAACTTCTTCATCTAGCTCTTTAGGCAAGTTGTATAATCCAACTTCAGGTTTTTCTTTAGCTAAAAACAGTTGTGCTAATACTTGATTTGCAAATGATGTTGACATAACAAAACTTGCATGACCTGTCGCACAACCTAAGTTAACTAATCTACCTTCTGCTAGAAGAAATATTTCTTTTCCATCAGGAAAAGTATATCGATCATATTGAGGTTTAATTTGTTCTCTTACAGCATCAGAATCATTTAAAGCATCAACTTGAATTTCATTATCAAAGTGACCGATATTACAAACAATAGCTTGATCTCTCATTTTTCTAATATGTTCAAGAGTAATGATATCTTTATTTCCTGTAGTTGTTACAAAAAGATGACCTTTATCAAGTACACTTTCTAGTTTTTGAACCTCAAAGCCTTCCATTGCAGCTTGGAGTGCACAAATAGGATCAATTTCAGTTACAATAACCTTACATCCATAAGATTTCATAGATTGAGCGCAGCCTTTACCCACGTCACCATAGCCACATACTACAACTGTTTTACCAGCTAGCATAACTTCGGTAGAGCGTTTAATTCCGTCTGCTAATGATTCACGACATCCGTAAAGATTATCAAACTTGGATTTAGTTGCTGAATCATTTACATTAAAAGCTGAGAAAAGAAGCTTCTTATCTTGTTCCATTTGTACTAACCTAGCAACACCAGTGGTTGTTTCTTCAGAAACACCAATAATATCAGGAACAATATTATGCCAGTGATTACCATTAAGTTTATGTACTTTTCTAATAAGTTTTTCAACAACCAGTTCTTCAGGATTTGTAGTAGTAATTTCTGGATAATCTCCGTGCTCATTAAAATAATTTTCAAGCTCATACCCCTTGTGTATAAGCAGAGTTGCATCACCGCCATCATCTACAATTAAGTTTGGACCCATATTCCCATTAAAAGTCAGAGCTTGTAATGTACAATCCCAATATTCTTCTAATGTTTCTCCTTTCCATGCAAATACAGGAGTTTCAGTCTCAGCAATTGCCGCTGCAGCTTCGTCTTGGGTTGAAAAAATGTTACAACTTGCCCACCTTACATCTGCTCCAAGGTCTTTAAGAGTTTCGATGAGAATTGCAGTTTCAGTTGTCATGTGCAAAGATCCTGTCAACCTAAAACCAGATAAAGGTTTTTCATGACTGTACTTTTCTCTTAAAGTCATTAAACCAGGCATTTCTTTCTCTGAAATACCAATTTGATGCCTCCCAAGTTTTGCAAGGCTCATATCTTTTACTTTATGTGGTAAAATCTCTACAACATTCTCCATTTTTTTGCTTTCTTTTTTTCTTTTATTTAATGGTTTTATATCAACATTATCTAAACTTACAGTTCTCATCTTTTAACTTCCCCATTTTATTAAAATATTAGGTGCTTAATATATTAGATAAATCAGTTTTTTCCCAGCTAAAATTATCCCCACTTCTTCCAAAATGTCCATATGCAGCTGTATCTTGATAAATAGGTCTTTTCAATTTTAATGCATCGATAAGACTTTTTGGTCTTAAATCAAAATGGGTTCTAACTAATGATTCTAGTTCTTTTTCAGACATCTTACCCGATCCAAAAGTATCTATACTTATAGAAGTTGGTTCTGCTACTCCTATTGCATATGAAACTTGTATTTCGCAAAAATCAGCTAATCCGGCGGCAACAATATTTTTAGCCACATATCTTGAAGCATAAGCAGCAGATCTATCAACTTTAGATGCATCTTTACCAGAAAAAGCTCCACCACCATGCCTTGCCATTCCTCCGTAAGTATCAACTATAATTTTTCTTCCTGTTAATCCGCAGTCACCAACAGGTCCACCAATCACAAACTTTCCAGTTGGGTTTATAAAGATTTTAGTTTTAGGAGTAATCCAATCAGTAGGAACTACCGGTTTAATTATATGTTCAAATACTTGATCTTTGATTTCTTGATGAGAAATATCTTCATCATGCTGAGTAGATAAGACAATAGCTGAAAGACCTTTAATTGTTTTTCCGTTGTCGTTATACTGGACACTAACTTGACTTTTTGCATCTGGCCTAAGCCATGAAAGTAAGCCGCTCTTTCTTACTTCAGATTGTTTTTTGACTAATTTATGAGATAGGTCAATTGGAGCTGGCATTAATGACTTTGTATCTTTGCAAGCATACCCAAACATTAAACCTTGATCTCCTGCACCTTGATTTAAATCTTCACCTTCACCTTCATTGACACCTTGTGCAATATCTGGAGACTGTTTAGTGATATAATTTTCAAATTTACAGTTATCACCATTAAACCCTAGAGCATCGTCGTTATATCCAATTTCATTTATTACTTTTCTTACGATACTTTCTAAATCAGGACTTCCTTGAGATGTAATTTCACCAGCAATAACAACTAAATTATTTTTTACTAAAGTTTCACACGCAACACGACTTTCTGGGTCTTCTTTTAAGTATGCATCAAGAACAGCATCGGATATTTGATCGCATACTTTATCTGGATGTCCTTCTGATACTGATTCTGATGTAAATATATAATCTTTCATTTTATTTCTCCTATTTGTGTAAATGATTTAATATTTTTAACATGCATGAGGTGTCATTCATCAAATAATAATGAATAATCGGCACACCTGCATTAATAAGCTCTTCTGATTGACAAATTGCCCAACTCGTACCAATTTCATCAATGTGTTCTATATTTTCTTTTGCCTCATTTTTAAGCTCATTAGGCAAACTTATATGAAATATTTTTTCTAAACTTTCAATTTGTCTAGGTTTGTCTAATATTTTTATGCCAGGAATTATTGGTATCATAATACCTTCATCTCGGCATTTATTAACAAAATCAAAATATTTTTTATTATCAAAGAACATTTGAGTTACTGCATAATCAGCGCCGGCTTGAACTTTTTGTTTTATTAGCGAAATTTCTTTATCAAAGCTATTTGAATGAAAATGATTTTCAGGGTATACTCCAATTCCTGTACACATATTTATTGAAGAAGAGTTAGCAATATTTGTTAAATATTTACCCTTTTTTAAATCATTAATCTGATGAACTAGATCAAGAGAGTTTGAGTTTATAGTTTTACCATCATTTAATATTTCTTTTGGATTACCATCTCCGCTGATTGCTAGTATATTTTCAATTTCTAAAAAGCTTAGTTCGATTATTGCATCTTCAGTTTCTTCTTTTGTAAATCCATTACATGCAAGATGTGCGACTGTGTCTATATTAAATTTATTTTGGATGATTCCGCATATACTTATGGTACCAGGCCTTTTCTTTTTTTTAGTTTTTTTACCATTTATATTTTTTGAAACCGTAGAAGCATGACTAGTTACATCAATGAAGGGGGGACTGTACTTTTTAAGACTTTCAACCATATCTAAAATTACTTTAATTCCTCTTCCTCTTAATGGAGGAATGATTTCATAGCTAAACTGTGTGTCTTTACTATTATTAATGTGGTCTATTACTTTCATAGTTCTAAAATATGAGGAAATATTTTTTTTAAAATTTCTTCGTTAGTACCTTTTCTTTTTGCATAATTTTTTAACTGATCATTTGAAATTTGTGAAATAGAAAAATACTTTGATTCTGGATGAGAAAAATACCATCCAGTTACAGATGATGCAGGAGAAACAGCGTATGATTCAGTTAATTTCATTTTTGAATTATTCTCAATATCTAAAAGTTTCCATATTTTCTCTTTTTCACTATGGTCAGGACATGCAGGGTATCCTGGAGCAGGTCTTATACCAACATATTTTTCTTTAATTAAATCTGAATTATTAAAACTTTCTTCAGATGAATATCCCCAAATGTTTTTTCTTACTTCTTCATGCATTTTTTCAGCTAATGCTTCGGCTATCCTATCACCAATTACTTTAATCATAATACTTTCATAGTCATTATGCTGTTTAGATTTTTCATTACTTATTATATCAACATTTGTTCCAGCAGTAACGGCAAATACTCCAATCCAATCTTTTATTCCACTATCCTTTGGAGCTATAAAGTCTGATAGGCAGTAGTTTTTTCTTGAACCTTTGTCAGTTTGTTGTCTTAAATGATTTAACATCATCCCGTTTTTTAATATTATATCATCACCTTTTGATGATGCTTCAAAGAAGCCAATTGTTGCTTTTGGGTTAAATAATTTTTCTTTAACAGCTAAATCAAGAAATTCCTTTGCATCTCTAAATAGTTTTTTTGCTTCTTCCCCCATTTTTTGATCATTCAAAATCTTAGGATAACTTTTTCTGAATCCCCATGCATTAAAGAATGGGGTCCAATCAATATAGTCAATAATATCTTCAACAAGAATATCATCAAAATATTTTATTCCTTCGAAAGACGGTTTTACAGGATTATAATTTGCCCAATCAAATTCAAATTTATTTTGCTGGCTTTTACTTAAGCTAATTAGTTTATTGGATTTGTTATTGAAATATCTATTTCTAACTTCTTCGTATTCAGTTTTTATTTCTTTTTTGTAAGACTCGTTGTTGTCTTTTAAAAGATTTTGAGATACAAAAACGCTTTTTGATGCATCAAGTACATGAAAAACATTATTTTTATAAAAAGGATCAATTTTTATTACAGTATGTTTTCTTGAGGTAGTGGCTCCTCCAATTAATAATGGTATTTTAAATCCTTGATTACTCATTTCTCTTGCTACTTCAACCATTTCATCTAATGATGGAGTAATTAATCCACTAAGCCCAATCATATCAACATTATTCTCTTTTGCTTTATCAATTATTGTATTTTTTGGCACCATGACTCCTAAGTCAATTACTTCAAATCCATTACATTCCAATACAACTTTTACGATATTTTTACCAATATCATGAACATCACCTTTTACAGTAGCCAAAAGAATTTTTTTTGTTTTTTTGACCTCCTTTTTATCAATGAAAGGTGTGAGGTTGGCAACAGCTTTTTTCATAACTCTAGCACTTTTTACAACTTGCGGAAGAAACATTTTTCCTTCACCAAAAAGATCACCTACAATATTCATTCCATCCATTAGAGGTCCTTCAATTACATCAATTGCATTTTTAAGTTCAAGTCTTGCTTCTTCAATATCCTCATCAATAAAAGTATCAACTCCTTCAATTAATGAGTATTCAATTCTTTTTTTGATTGATTCATTTCTCCATTCAAGTGTTTTTTTCTTTTTACCAGTTTCACCATGAAATTTTTGTGAGTATTCTAAAAGACGTTCTGTTGCTTCATCATCTTCATTGAAAATTAAGTCAGTGATTAAATTTTTAACTTCATTTTGAATTTGGTCGTATATAACAATTTGTCCAGCATTGACAATCCCCATATCCATACCTGCTTTAATAGCATGGTAAAGAAAAATTGAATGCATTGCTTCTCTTACACTATTATTACCTCTAAAAGCAAATGAAAGGTTGCTTACTCCTCCGCTTATGTGCGAACCAGGGCATAATTTCTTAATCTGCTTGCAAGCTTCAATATAGTTTATTGCAAAGTCACCGTGCTCTTTTATACCTGTTCCTACGGCAAAGATATTTGGATCAAATATTATATCTTTTGAATCAAATTTTACCTTGTTTAATAGTAAATCATAAGCTCGTTTACATATATCAACTTTTTCATCAACTGTTTCAGCCTGTCCATTTTCATCAAAAGCCATAATAACAACAGCAGCCCCAAATTTTTTTACTATTTTTGCTTGATTAAGAAAAGCTTCTTCACCTTCTTTTAAGCTTATCGAATTTACTATAGGTTTTCCTTGAATATTTTTTAAACCATTTTCTAATACTTCCCATTTAGATGAATCAATCATTATTGGCACTTTTGCAATATTTGGATCAGAGGATATAAATCTTAAATACTTTTCCATTATCTCCTTGGAATCAAGCATACCTTCATCCATATTCACATCAATTATTTGTGCTCCATTATCTATTTGTTCTTTTGCAACATCTAAAGCTTTTTCAAAATCTCCATTTTTGATAAGTTTTTTAAAAATAGATGAACCAGTAACATTGGTTCTTTCACCAATGT
>Ga0255759_10000260_pt1 | contig 48022 bp, 82 predicted proteins | sample 101ome_20_FD_179959 | JGI IMG/M metagenome (GOLD analysis project Ga0255759, IMG submission 179959) | Coastal salt marsh microbial communities from the Groves Creek Marsh, Skidaway Island, Georgia - 101404AT metaG (version 2) | ecosystem: Environmental > Aquatic > Marine > Intertidal zone >... | reverse complement strand
GTTACGAGCATCTAGTGTGTCAGTTCCAAAATAAAACTTCATACTAAACGAGTAACCGTGTATTTGATTACAATGACTGTCAGCTTTCCACTGTCTATATGCACATGGAAAAGCATTGTGATATTCTTTTGTACTTACATATTTGTATGTTACTGGTTGCATTTTATACCTCTATTTTAGAGGGGGCGGAATGTTTATAGTGGGTCGATCCCTGTTTAGTCCACTGATTCATATTTATCGTTTTTCAATTACTTGATCTGCAAGACCGTAATCAACTGCTTCTTGTGCTGTCATAAAATTATCTCTATCCATGTCACGTTCAAAGTCAGCATAAGTCTTGCCTTTAGTATTATGTTTAACATACAAATCTGTCAACATCTTTTTCATATGTGTGATTTCTTTGTATTGAATTTCAATGTCACTTTGCATACCACGTGCACCTCCGCTTGGTTGGTGAATCATTGTACGACTGTGTGGCAATACATAGCGTTTGCCAGGCGCACCTGCTTGTGCAAGGAAACTACCCATGCTACATGCTTGTCCCATTACAACCGTAGTTACATCTGGTTTAATATATTGCATAGTATCATAGATGCTCATACCAGCTGTAATAACACCGCCTGGACTGTTAACATAAAGTGTAATATCTTTATCTGGATTTTCACTTTCTAAAAATAATAGTTGGCTAACAACTAGATTAGCCATATAATCTTCTACTGCACCGTTTAGCATTACTACACGGTCTTTTAATAGGCGACTGTAGATGTCATAACTACGTTCACCTTGACTTGTTTTATCAACTACAATAGGCACTAACGCCATTTATTATACTCCTGTTCTAATCTATAATTACAGTACCAATTCCAACCATATTCATATACTGCATATGCAGCAATAAATCCAATATATGGAAAAAATGCTATTACTAATAATACTTCTGCGAATACAAATGCTGCTATATAATCATACCAACGTATCATGCTACTCCTAAATCACTAAGTGCAATTTGAATTGCTTTACTTTGATAATACGCATCTGCATACGCATTGTGTAAATCTGTTTGCATTTTTTTACGTGGATCTTCACGCAACAACGAAAACAATGTCCTGCTATCCCTTACCTGCCAAAAACGCCAGGGAATAGGACGCTCTAAGTTTCTATACATATCTTCTAGGATAGTGTAATCAAAACCATAGCCTTGCCCCCAAAAAACATCTACACCAACAATCCACTTGTTTAGTGTATCCAAAAAATCAGACATAGTAACAGCACCATTCTGATCAAATGCTTCTTCCATAATTTTTGGATCTTGTTGAGACCACCATTCAATTGTACTGTCACTTGCTGTACGTCCAAAACGATCTTGATCGTCTACACTTACACGGCAGTAAAATTTGTCATAAGGATCATCCATAGTATATGGATTAAACTTTACACCACCAACTGTGAGTACTGTACTTGACGGTTTATAATCAAGTGTTTCTAAGTCAAGTGTTGCATGTATGGGCATTACCATTTACCTTTTGGACAAGTTGCGTTTTCTAATTTTGTTTTTAATGCTACATAACAATAACATACACGACAAATTCCAAAAGTCAAGTGCTCACAACTATTACAAATTTTAAGTCGTTCCTCTTGCATCAGTTACGTCTCATTGTGCTAGCTTCTACAGCCTGTTTACGGCTTGTAACAGGCATAAGATTACTTTTGTGTGTTGTTGCAATACCTATAATATAGTCACCAGTATATTGTTGTCTATCTTTTTTTGTTGCTACACCAGCAATCCTATCACTAGTATGGACATTATTTGTATTGCAACTAACATGAGAAGGAACATCCACATTTTTAACATCTTTACGTTTTGCTTTTTTCTCTGCTAGTTGTTCTGGGTGTACACCCATTTTACGCAACCACTTATCATGATCTTCTTGTGCACGTAGCTGTTTAGCATTAGGTTTTTTCTTTTTACGATTATACTTTGTCGTGGTCATGTAAGGACCCACAAGATGCATACTCATAGTTACCTCTTAGTTTAGTAGTTGATAGCGAATGCGAAATGTTTTACGTTGATTGATATATGCACGTTCACCTTGTGCACGGTTAACACGGAATGTGACTTCACGCCCGTCGATGTTATACATGATGTCATATTCATTTACAACTTGTGTGTTTACATATTGATACTCTGTTGTACACTGACGTTCAGTTTTATAACCTGTAATGACACGACGAGAACCATTTTGTGCTTTGTCTGCACCAATGATACCACCAATTACTGCACCTGCGGCTGCACCTTGATCATTACCTGACACGCCTTTACCTAGTATGCCTCCAATAATCATTCCTGCAAGTGCATTTGCACCTGCGTCTCCACCACCTTGTACAGTGCCATAAATTGGAACTTCTACATTACGACAAACATTTGTAGGTTGTTGCTGTCGTACTTGTGTGTAGACTGGTTTAATATCCACAACTCTTCCAGTTGTCGTAAAACTATTTGCGCTTGCAACACCTGCCCAAAAAGAACAAATCCAAGCAAGCAATATTGCATGTGTTAATGTCTTCATTATCATCTCCTAAAGTTATTTTAAACTTTCAATTAAATATTTTTGCTTATCGATATCAGCGCCAGAAACTATAGCTGTTGCATCTTCATATCGACTACAATACGCAATTATATTATTGTTTTTGTCCTTTACAACGAACATGGTTCTCTCCAATGCTATTAGTAAAGTATATTACTCTTCTTTTTGTTTGTCAACAGTTTTTTTCTGAGCTGTAATCCATCCTGTTAAATTAGACATTCCAACATCTGTGCAATCATCACAGGGATCGTCTTGTTCATCAGTAAATGTTTTATCTTTTTCTTGTGTTGACATAAGACTATTTAACATCTGATATCCTATAAATAACAGTAGCAGTTAATTGAGGGTGAATTTTTGAGTGAAATTTTAACATTTATAGCTGAAGTTGGGTTTCCTATTGCTGGTGCTCTTGGTGCTGGATACTTTGTGTTTTTAACACTAAAGTTCATATTAGCAGGTGTTACTGGGCAAGTCAAGAGCCTTAAAGGAATTATTATGGGTCTTGACAATAGAATTAGAACAATGAATCACGACGTGGTACGTATTGATACACTAATGAGTAATGCACTAGGGTTAAGGCCTGACGTAGATCGTATTGCAAGAGCAGACGGTAAAACAGACGCAAGGAAAGATTAAATGGACAAAATGACAGACGGTGAAATGATTATAATGTTACATAATTTGGCAAGAGCAGCCGATGAAGTTATGTTAAGACATATAGCAGACAGATTTAGCGAACTAGTAAAGGAAGCAAAGAATGATGTGGATGGACTATCTAATTATGAGCGCCGGTCCAAATTTTACCATTAAAGGCGACTGGGATGGTGAAGTTATGGGATGGGACAAAGAAGGAAACCCAGGAAATAAAGAAAATGCCTTGTATCAGCCAGGAGATATATTTAGGGTCAACGAAAGCGGTTGGCTTATAAAAATAGGAGAAGATCGAGATGACACAAACTGATGATAAAGGTAAACTTGAAGTAAGCGTTCGTATTTTAGGAAACGAACTAGTTGCACTACGCATGGATGTAGACGACTTTAAAATGAAATGGTTAGTAATGGGAGTTATTGCTATTGTTGCACTAGGCTGGGCAGCAGGTAGTTTTGGTCCTGAGCTAATAGGTATGTTCGGAGAATAACATGGAAGTTTTAAGCCAGGCAATTTCAGATTTTGGTTTCCCTATTATTGCTGCACTAGGTATGGGATACTTTATCTACTTTATCTGGCAATGGGTTACAACTGAAATTGATCCTGTATTAGGTGAATCAAGCATGACACTTATTGCTCTTATTGATCGTATTCGTATGCTCGATAATGACTTGATACGTCTCAACCAAAAACTTAATGTTGTACTTACGTTACGTGATCAGCATGAAGATTACGAAGAACGTATTAAACACTTACAAAAAATTATAGAAGATCATGATATAGATATAAACGAACATGAAAAAGTTTATTCTCTGGCTGACTTAAAACAAATATACAAAGAAGAACAACTTAAAAAATGATAGAACTAATATTTTTCTTTCTGTTAGTATGTAAACATGCTATTGCAGATTTGTGGTTACAAGCAAGACTGGTAAATCGTGGAAGTAAAGCAAATTTAAGAACGCCAAGACTTTGGTTACATTGTCTGGACCATGCAGTACTGACATTTTTTATAGCACTAATTGTAGTAGGTATTCAAGGAGCAATAGCTGCATTCTTACTAGATTTTGTGTTACATTTTATAATAGATTATACTAAACGAGTATTACAAGAAAAACATAATGTTAAAGACATGACTAAAACATATTGGAAATGGGCAGCAATAGATCAAATACTACACTATGCTACATATTTTATTATAGTCCTAGTGTCCAGTGCGTATTAAGATACTGTTCAATATCGTCTATTTCAGTTGGAGTTAGTGATTTACTAAACATTAGTACTTCAGCAATACTACCGTCTAAATGTCCAACCATTGAACCTGCACAACCAAAGTAATAGTGTGTGTTTGATCCCAATGTTGTACTGTTAATAGCCCCAGTAAAGTTTAGTGTTTGCGCAACTTTATCAACTCTAAAGTTAACTTTGTTAGCATTGCCTACACCGTTACCATCATAACGTAATGTTAAAATATGATAGTTGGTATCTGCTGCTACACTACTCACTCCAGAACCACCATTAATTGCAGCACAATACTTGTATGTTCCACCATCATTAACAAGTTCTATTTTCAAGTCTGAGTTGTTAGTTGCACCAAATACTTGTTGTCTTGTTGTATCAATTGTTTTTGCTACCATAAAGATTGTAAAGTTAGTTGCGCCTGCTATTTGTGTAAATGGATTCACACTCAAGCAATCATCTACTCCATCAAATTCTACAACACTTAGACCACCAAGTTCGTTGGTTTGATATGTTGGTCTGTACGTAGCGCCGCCAATTGGATTAGCATTGTGTGCAAAGTCTGATTTGTCGTTCCACTGTGTAATAGTGTCACCATCACTTGGATTAGTTGGCTGGAATTGTGTAACATCACTACCATCATACCAAATCTGCAAGCTAGTTGCTGCGTCAGCAACAATATCTTCAATAGCGTTAATAGTAGTAATTTCGTCTGTAGTTGTATCACTAGTAGTACCGTTACTTGTAGCAACTACGTCAAAACTTGTTTCAGTTGCGAGTGTTTGCCCTGCTACACTTAAATCTAAACTCCAAATATTAGCACCGTCTGTTGTAAGTGCAGCATCAACACCAAGTGTGTATGTCGTGCCATCTACAGTAACAGTAAAGGATGTACTGTTTACGTTATCATATGTACCTGTAATTGTTGGTTGGGTAGGAGCATTTAACTGTGTATTAACAGTAGGAACACCAACTGGCACAGGAGCGGCTGCTACGTTGGTTGCCCATGGTCTGTGATCTGCTAGTGGATTTACTGTTGCTGCATCTGCTACATTATACGGAAGTGAAAGTGTAACTCTATCGTACACGTTCCAGTAACGATAATAAGGTTTAGTATCGTCTGCTACACCAGTGATTGTACCATCAACTGCAACTACTTTACCTTGACGTTTTGCTTGTGCAATGTCAAGTTTAGCAATTTGCCTATCTTCTTTAATTTCAGCAGGTGTCCCTGTTCCTAGTGTACTAATACCATTTGCGCTCATTTCTTTACTCCTTATGTATATTTATTTAAAGAAAGAAGTTCACGCCAAAGTAGATTGCTGCTAGCCACAGCAATCCTTTAATTAGAAAAAACAGAAATGCTAATATTGCAAGATGTTTACTTGTCTTCCATAAGTTTGACAGCCGCATCGTAGTCCTCCTGACTTACAATACCTTCACGTAGCAGTTTCATTCTGTTTGCCATATGCTTGGTTTGGATTTCTTCTTTTGATCCGCCAAAATACGCAACACAATGACCTTCTTCGATCATAATGTCAGTTACTAAACGGCCGTCTGGTGCTCTAAAGTCTCCCAAGATACGTCCAAACTTGCCTTTCATATCTTCGCCGTCCTTGTTTTCTGTTGTGATTAGTTTACCGCCATTGGCTAATAGTTCTTTTAATCTATTTTTAGCGGCTGTGCCAAATACTTTTTCAACTTTATCACTAGTGCGTGATTCTGGAGTATCAATACCCATAATTCGTACACGCTCGTCTTTGAGCCATACGCCAAATCCCAAGTCAATGTCTACATCAACTGTATCGCCGTCTACACATTTAAGTAGAACTACGTCATATTCATTCTGTTGCATAGTTTATCCTCTCACAAATAACTGTAGTTATTTATTTGAGAATAGCATTATAATTAGTTTTTATAATTTCAGCAACTTGGTCACTGCACATTGTTTCATAATGTGTATGAGGTACTTCTACTTGTCTCATGTCGGTTCTGTGTTGCATACTTGCTAGTGTACAAACACCATCATTAGGACCATTGTGATATGGAACACTGCCTGTTGTACTAACAATTTGTGTCCAAGGTATTTCTAATTCGATTTCGTTTGCACGTTTAATAGGATCACTTTTACGTCCAATATCTCTAAACAAAGGATAACTAGGCACAATATACTTTGCCCAGTCTGCTGTGCTACTACCACGGAATGGTGTGCTAATACTTACACCTCCACGTACCCTGACATACTGTGTTAAATGTAGTGCATACAACCCTCCCATACTATGTCCAATAACAAAGTGTGGTCCTTTTCCTTGCACTTGTTCCGCTATCATTTCAATATTATCTTCAAAACGATTCATACTACTATAGTTAACAAGTATTTCGTTTGGAAATTGTGTTTTTGTTTGTAGGTACTTGAAACTTAAACTGGTTTGATTTGCACCATGTATCCAAATAACATTTATATCATCTGTTGTACGTTTTTCTTCCGCAGGAACAGTACCAAAAAAGTTTTTAATATAATTAAGCATGTAGTTATTTACTCGTTGCGATAAACACACCATTCCAATCTTCCGGAAGGTCTTGTGTTTTCATATACTCACAGCGTTCGATCCACATATCGTAGTAACCTTCCATCTTGTGATCAAAATGATTGTGTAACAAACGACACTTATCTATAGCATCATCAAATCTTTGCGCACGATAATCTTCGTGCATTTGTTCGTGTTTCTTCTGTGCTGTGTGCCAAGCAGGTGCAGTATCATCTAGTACTGTGTAAATACCTAGTCCTACACTTTTGCCTTTGACTTGCAAGTCATCTACTTTAAGATAGAAGAAGTCGTCCTTTGTTGCTTCATATGTCGCTTCTCCAACAAGTAATAAACATCCGTATTCTTTACATTTGCTTTCAACACGAGCTGCTGTACTGACTGCGTCTCCAAGGACATCGTAACTGTGTCTTTTGCTACTGCCCATTTCGCCCAGATAACCAAGGCCAGTATTAATGCCGGCACCCATACCAACAGGCGGCCTACCTTCGGGTATAATAACTTCTTCATTAAACTTCTCCACTGCTTTCAACATTTTAAGTCCTGTTTCTATTGCTGTGTGTGCGTGTCTACTGTCGTCAATAGGTGCGTTATGTATATGCATACTAGCGTCACCAATATACTTTATAATCATGCCATCTGCGTCAAGCACTGGCTCTGTAATGGCATCCATGTAGCCATTCATTATTCTTGTTAGCCCTTGTACATCGTCTCCAAATGATTCACCTAATGGTGTAAATCCACGCAAGTCTGAAAACACAATACTCACTTCTTTCTTTATACCAAGTTTAACAAGCTCTGGAGATTCTTGTAGTAGTTTAACCACTGCTGGGCTGGCGTATCCTTCAAATTGTTTTTTAATGGCTTGCTTTTGCAGGAACTCGTCGAGAAACTTGAGCACGTATCGTTTGAGACCAACGAGCAAGAGGAAAGCACTAATAGTAGCGCCATCAATAAGAATGTTTTGTGTATTGAATACATAGATACTTACTCCAATAAAGCCGCCTACTGACAATACAAAAAATGCAATACCTACATATGTCCATCTGGCTAAGCCTATTAATAATAATCCAGCAACTACTAATGCTGCTAGTTCTGCCCATTGTTCTGCATCAGGGTGTCTGCTTATATTTGATTCATTGAAAACTGTACCTAATATTGTAGCATGAATCTCATGTGGGAAAACACTTCCTACCGCTGTAGCAACAGGTTGACTAATTCCTCCAGCAGTTGGTCCAACAAACACAATACCGCCTTCAAAATCTTCTGGTAAATCCATAACACTGTATGATTTATTTTTTTGGCTCCAATCTATCCAAACACGACCTAATTCATCTGTTTGTATAGGACCAAATTGTGGTATACGTAACTTATCAACTCCTAGAGGAGATAGTTTAATTTGGAAACTAGGATCTCCTGCTATAACTCGTAACACTTCCATTGTTACGCCTGGATAAAGTGTACCTCCGCTTTCAAGTATAAGCGGCATACGTCTTGTTACACCATCTATTTCTGGAAAAGTATCTACTATCCCTGACCCGATAGCACTGTTTTCAATGTCTGGAACGTTAGCAATAATTCCAGGAACACCGGGTATAAGATTAATAAAGTCACTGTTAACGATAGTAGCACCAGGATTAATTGCTTCATTTTTATTTTCCTCTGCTCCGAGCAAGTTAAGTATAATAGGATAATTTTGCATAGTCTCTGCTAATATTGCATCTTCACCTGCTCTGTCATTTTCGGCCATTAACACGTTAAACACTACTAAGCCAGCACCACGGTCGTACAAATCCATGATTAAGTTTGCATACTCTCCTCTGGGCCATGGCCATTGTCCATATGCGTCTAGTGCTGGTTCATCTATGTTTACTGTGTATACATTGTTTACTACTGGTTCTTGATTAACTATTAGTGTATCAAAAAATCTCAGTCTAAGACTTTCTAAAAATACTGGATTACTATGCATTATCCATGCAAGAAAGCCTAACACTAAGATACTCCATAATGGAGAAAATATTATTTTTCTTCCCATTTGATTTTCTCCACTAATGCTTTTTTAAGATGCTCGCCGTGTTTATTTAAAAATTCTCTGATTGGCTTGTTCGATGCATCTGTGAGTAATGGCATTGCTTCGCCAGTCATTTTAGTATCTTTGGGTAAGTAATCTGCTATTGGTAACCAAGGTTCAAATTTCATTTTTTCTTTCCTAAAAGTTTCGATCTTAAATCATCAAGTTCAGCGGCTCTTTGTTGTTTTTCTAATTCGGCTTCACTGGGCGGCGATACCAGTTCGGATTTGGTTTGTCCGGAAACTTCCAATACACTACTGGATTGTACGGGTTCCTCGTAATCTTCTTGAAACCCTTGTGCTTGTGATACATCAACTGATCTTCTGAGTTTTTGGATTCTTTCGTGGAGGTCGTTTGCTTTTTTGGCGTAGTATCTTTCAAACATTTGCTCCTTGAACCGTTTGTCGACTAGTTCATCTATATGTTTTTTCAAAAATGTTTCAACTAGCCACTTTATCATAAACATATTTATTTAGGTTAGGACAAGTACAACCGCAAGACCACCCCAAGCAAAGACGATCACGCCTAGCCAAACGTATTGCATTGTTGTTGTATCTCTGTGACTCCACATCTCACTAGATATTTATAAGTTAAATACTAATGTGAGAGTGATATTATTTTTATTAATGCTTATTCCTTCTGCAGCATGGGCGTGGGAGGATTGGGATAAACAAAGTCGTGACAACTTTTGGCGAACTACTAACTGGATTATGTTAGACTGGCATAGCACAGATATGGCTGCTAGTAAAGGTTGGGACGGATACAGAGAAAAAAACATAATCATGGGTCCATATCCTAGTCAAGGAGAAGTAGCATTATATTTTGCTGCTCGTATTGGATTAAATTATTGGATGCACGATCAAGGATTAGATATTATAGCATTGCCATTTAGCATTATTCATGCTCATGCTGCATATAGTAACTATCGTTTAACAGGAGATGAAGACAAACTAGGACACATTGCGCTAGGTGCTGTTGTAAGTGAAACAGTTACACACTATACTGATAGTAGATGGAAAGGTTGCGCTGCCGCACTTGCTGCAGGTGTTGTTAAAGAATTAAGTGACAGCCGCTTTGATATACAAGATGCGACTGCCACTGCTTTAGGTTGTTCGATTATTAGAATCGAATTTTAAATCCAACACTTAATGTATTTGTTGCTGCGTCATCTGACATGCTTCTGCTGAAGTCACCTGCAAATGATACTTTCTCATTGATGTGATGATCAACCCCAATACCAATGCGTGTTGTGCCTTCTGTGCTTCTGCTAATGTGTGCTGTTCCAAGATCAAAATCAAAGTTAGCACCTAGTGTCGCATAACGATATGATTCGTCAGTTGCTTCGTGGGCAATAGCACTTTGTACACTACCTGTTTCAGTGTAAGCATCTGTTGAACGCTTGCCTGCTACAACTCCAATTACTGGACGAACTTGACCTGTGTTTGGTTCAACTTCTACATTTACCCAAGTATCGTTTTTAGAATATTCACCTTGGTTTGTAAAGTCTCCAATGTGTCTTTCATATGTAATATCTTGACTAGCACGATTTATTGTTCCACGAACAGTAAACTTTTCTAATGCCTTACTTGCGCCAACGCCCATGTGTAGTGTTGTCATATCACCTGTGCTACATGCGTCAGCACTGGTAGTGATTCTGTTGATACCACCTTCAATAGTGACTAGATCATCTGTAGTAGTTGATCCACCGATACCTAGTACACGACTTTCAGCACTGCATCCATCGCCTAAGTCACTTGTAATACGGCTACCTGCAACATAGTCAGCAAACTTTAAACTATGTAAATCAACTGCATGACCAATCTTTTTGCCTGTGTCCATGCGTCCTGTAAATGAGCCTGGATCTGTAACTGCTGAAGTTATAACACTATCTGCTACTGCACTTGATGTTTCAACACCGTCTGTATATGTTATAGTTTTCATAGGTGTAGTTGTAGTTGTAGTTTTTTCTCTGTCAATAGTTTGTACACCGTCTGCTACACTTGATTCGTGTGTTGTAATACTTGCTGTAAGTACAGGACGGCTTGTGTCAACTACTGTTTCAGTTGTAATAACTGGCTCAGCACCTCCGGCATCTGCTTCTGCTGCATCAGTAGCACTACCAACATCTTCTAGTGTTCCCCAACCGTCTGTAGTTGTAGTGTCACCACCACCTGCACCGCCAGTAATAGCATCTTCTGCTGCATCAAATGCACTTGGGCCAAAAATGTATGCATAGTTTGCTTCTAAGATGTCGCCAGTTGTAACGCCTGTCCATGTCCAACTAATACCAATTGTATCGTCGCTGTTACCGAAGTTTACTGGATTGCCTTCAGCATCAGTGTAGTTTGTGCCTTCGTAACCGTCTGCTTCTTGTGTCCAACTTTCAACACCTGCTGTCACGTTTGTATCTGTTGTGTAGATACCCAATGCGTAACGGCTTGTGGTTGCTTCACTAAACGCAACATTAGTATCTGGAATAACTCCATAACCTAGCACGTTGTCTGTACTTGAACTGTCGCCCGGCATACCTTGGCTATCTGGATCAATAAACTTTGCAAAGTTTACTTCGCCAGCATCTACTAACATTTCAATACGAGTGTTAATATCAATAAATGGTTTGTTTGCTTCTAGTGTGTAAGTGTTGTCAATGTTAAATTTATCTGTAACACCGCCACTCCATGTTAGCGTATCAGTACCATCTACAAAGCCGTCTGTGTCTTTAGTGACACCTACGCTACCCGTGTTATTGTTTGAATAATTTGTGTCGTCTATTTTAACCGCAAAACCATCAAATGGTGAACCTGGTGTTAAGTAATCATAACTTGGATTAAATGTGCCTGATCCCTCTGGATCAAATAACAATCCTGGTGATGTGCCACCACCCGATCCTAGTGTACCTGTATTGCCGTTTACACCAGCTTTAACCCATTCGTTTTCAAGTAACCCCATACCTGCTACATCTGCGTTCATGCTAGATGTATCTGCTATAGCAGTCGTGCTTAGAAGTAGGGCTAGCACGGTGCCCGTGTAGAATGATTTCATACTGTAGTCTCCTCTGTCTACAGTATTTACTAGTTTTAAATGAAAAACATACTAATTATAAGTCAATTTTGTGAAACTGTTATAGCACAACCTGCTGTGTTTGTACAAATACCAGTAAGGCTGTAGGTCTTGCTTGTGGTTGTGTTGTTGGTTGTTTGATTGCTGGTCACTGAATAAGCACCGCCACTGTTTGTTAGATCAATTTCAAATGAATGTGCCATAGTTCCACGTTGACTAGCATTAACTGTATGCCCATCACCTGTAAGCACTATGTCTGCCCATTGTTGACCACCATTGCCTCTTTGCTCTAGTGTGACATTATTGTCATCACCTTGTATTTCTATAAATCCATCGTGTCCTGCTTTGCCTCTTTGCGTATGCTCAACTGAATTGTTGCCACCATTTACTATATTTGCTAGATGATGTGGTGCTCCACCTCCACCGGCTCTATTTTCATCTGTTTGATAACTTGCCACAGTATTGGTACCTCCAGTTATGGTCCAATATGCTTCGTGACCACCAGTTTCATCTAAATCGACAGTACCATCGGCGTGCATACCTTGACGAATAGTAATATCATTAGAGCCGCCAGTACTACTCAAACTAACATAGTTGTCTTTGCTACGCTGTTGCACTTCCAGAACATAATCGTCACCCGTTTGTGTAATATATATTTCATTAGCGTTAGTCGGATTGGCGGATATCAATAGTATTATTACTGCCAATACCAATCCTATACCCATATTGACTAAATCCGTTTTGCTCAAAGTTAATGTTATATCCATAATAAAATGCCAACCTCAATTGTAAAGTATGCTGATCACCTTCTTTCCGTCTAAGAAAGTAATGCCCATCAAACTCATCATAGAAAATATTTGTTTCAGGATCTAATCCTAAAAACCTTTCTCTAAAAAAATCTGCGTTCTGCGCATCAAGTTCGTCTATCCATTGCGCCAGAATTTCGTCCATCATTCTTTGCATCTCGTCGACCCAAACTTCATCTAAGTATGTCATGTTGTCTAAGTCTGTTACCCAAATGTTTTTAATGCCTTCAACAAGTGGATCTCTATCTAATTCGTCATATGCTAAAAAGTCAATATCTAACAAATTAGTTACTGGATATTGACGTTCTAGTTCTTCATTATACGGTGACTTTTTACGTACAATAAGCAAACTACGTAACAAGTTTTCTGGTATATCTAATATAACTGTAGGACCTGGATGTGCTCCTCTATGTGGAACAATTGTAGTTTGAAACGCTTGGTTCATTATAACTACACCAACATCACTTTCAACTGCAATTTCACCTACAACACAAGTACCACTTGTATCACAACTTGGCAGTAATGTAATCATACTGCCGCCTATCTCGTCTACAAGCATCATGAAGTCTGTACCACGTACTGTAATTTTAGCACTTGGTGTACGTATGTTTACTCGTTGTCTGCTATTCTTTGCTATTTGTCCACTAGCATAACGTACTGCACCCAATGTTGCTTTCATGTTTAAAGCACCAGTGCCGCTATTGGGATCATATATAAATTCATCAATGACCATACGTGAGTGTTCTGTTACATCAACACGGGTTTCATCGATAAATTCTAACTGTAACGATGCATCTCTAGTAGATATAGCATCTTGCATCTCTAGTCCAGTACCTTTGGTGGGAGTTAATTTGTCTGATCCTCGTTTAAGACTACTGTTAGTGCCTCGCAAATCGGTGACTTCGCCAATACTGGCGTGCACTGAACTAGAGATTAGTGTTACTAGTAATATTATAGCAATACGATACCACATCAGTCACTCTGCGTAATATCTACTACTTGTTCATCACCAGTAAAACTTGCAACTATAGTATTATCATTAATACCGCTTTGTGTAATTGTGTATACACTACTAACACCTGCAACAGTTAGATCTAAGGTGTGTCCTGTAGTACCGTCGCCATCTATATCAATATCGAAAATACTACCGCCACTACTTGCAGTCAGATTTGCGTCATTTGCACTCGAAACTGCAGTAGTAATTAAGCTACTATTGTCGCCAACTGTAAGTGTAACATCACCGTCTGTGCCGTCAATGTCAACATCAAATACATTATTGTCACTTGATACAGTAAAGTCTGCAACTAAGTTACTTGCATCGTTTGTTTCACCTACGTAAATTTTATAATCGTTGTCAGAACCTGTATTTGTAATATCAATTGTTACAGTTTCACACTGACTACTTTTAACTGTGCTATCACAAAGTAAGTCTACAGTATTGTTACTTCCTGTAAAACTCCAAGTACCAGTATAGTAAGTACCATAAATTTGTGCTGCTATAACATTATTATCACCTGTTTGGGTAATACTAAATGTCATATCATCTGACGCAACACTTGTGCTACCTAGTACAACATCTTGAGTTGATGTACCAATAACGTTACCGCTTCCGTCTTGTGTTATGTCTAAATCTAAACTATCACCTGCTTGACTTATGTAAATGTCATTTGCAAATGCTAGACTAGGAATAAACATCATTAAATATATTAATTTTCTCACTCTATTTTACTCCTTAAAACTCCAGACACCCTTACGCTGTCCTTCATAAATCATTTCAATGACACCAGCTTCTATTGCCTCTCTGACTGCATAGTTTACAGGTTCATTAACGCTAAATCCACTCTCAATTTCTAATGCTTTTGTACCCAAATCTAAAAACTTAAACACATCACCACCAGCTCTTGTACTTGCAATAGTTTTTTCTGTAGCTACTGTTAGTAACACTCTACCTGTTTGTACACTTACTAATCTAAATGCAACGGTAACTGTGTCAACTCTATATTCTTCAGCTGCACCGATACCAAAGTAACGTGCGCCCATACCACCAGTTTCTATATTGCTATCGTAACCAACAATACCACCTTCTAGTATTAAGCCAGCAAACAATAATGGTTTTAATTGTTCGGGTTCATCATCATAGTTTTGTCTTGTGTTTCTTATCAACTGGCGTTCTTTAATCAGATTATCCATGCCTCCACGCTCAACTACATCAAACCATGTGCAATTGCCTACTTTCATAAGTGCATCTATAACCCATGCCTCTGCTCCTTGAGTTACTGCACTGCTAAGACTTGCAATGTTTTCTGCTGGTTTGCGCTGTCCTGTTTTATCTGTAAAACTATAAACACCAATTGTTATCTTTTGTCCATCTAGTTCCGGGACTGCCATTAATTGAGCGTCCTGCGGATTTTCTTGTATAGTAGCAGAATTACCAATTGGATATTCCTGCTTGATACTCGCTGTACATCCGGCCATTAGAAGCGCACTTGTTAATAATATGATTGAGCTTTTCATTAAAATGCCAACTCCCCTAGACTGGGAATAACAATTTCTGTATATCCGTCTGCACTATCAATAATAAGAGTAATTGACCCAGTTGTTTCGTCTCTAACCCAACTAATGGTCGCATCTTCTATTTCGGCAGTACCAGTATTTGTACATTCTACACCGGTTTCTCCTCCGCAGTCTGCGAAGATATTATCAACAAGTTGTTTGGAGAGTGTAGCATAGATACGTGATTCCAAGTTTTTAATAAACTTGTTTAATACACTATTTTCAAGTTCACGTTCAATACGATCAAGTTCAGCTTGTATTTCGTCGTCTATGTCTTTTTGGCGATTAAACTGAAGTTGTTCTAAACTTAGTACATGAGCACTATACCCTTGTCCGTTAAAACTAGGGTTTTTAAACTGATATACCATGTCTGCGCTAGTAGCACTCCCTATGTGTAAGCAGAATGCTACTGTAAATCCAAATATTAATTTTTGCATTACTATACTCCCACATGTATATTTATAGAGTTAGTAAAGAAAAAAATACCAAGCAAGACTGCTTGGTATATTATTTTAACATATCTGTAATTATTATTCTAAATCTAGGCGATCACCACGAACAACATTGCCATCTTCGGTAATTTTCAATATACGCATTGCAATTAAAGTATCAAGTGCATTTTCAACACCGGTTTGTTTTCCTTTGATCCAACCCATAAAAAATAGAATTAATCCTATAATTACAGCAACAATTCCTTGTGTTGTGGGCTCTAAGTACATAGTGTTCTCCTTTATTCACTATTATAATATAGTAATGTCTTTTGATGATGTCAAGTGTTTTTTAAATTATTTTATAATAAATTCTATACCAAGAACTCCACCAACGGTTACTGTATCAGTACTAGTGTTTTCTTCAATCGCAGTAGCCGCAAAAAATCGTGTTTTATCACCCAAATCATATGTTGTTCTCATATATGGGGCAACTGGACCAAATTCATTGTATCCTGTTGCTAGTGCAAACTCTAACCCTAAATTGTCAGTTGGTTCTAATCTATAACCGCCATAAAAGGTAACACGTTCCATACTGTTATAGTAAGCACCGGCTATAGCACCGCCATCTTCTATAAATCTAACATGGGGATGGAATTGATTATAATTTCCCTCTATACCAACATGTGCACTCAATGCAAGTGCCCATACAAAACTTTCCATATGTTTAACTCCTCTATCAAAAATATTTAGTCACAAAAAAAGAGCCCGTAGGCTCTTTTAATGCAATATTAATTAATATTAGAAGCTAAAGCTAACGCCAACTGATGGTGTTAGTTCTTCAGAATCCATGTTATATACACCACCTGCTGTTAGCTCTGCGCCACCTAGCATGTATGTATACTCACCACCGACGTTTTGGAATGCGTCATCTTGGTCACCGTTTGCATATGCTGTGATGCCCATTACGTTTGCAACACCTTCAAATGCAAATTTTTCACCGTCTACATCATATGTTACTGTGCCACCTAGACTTGCCATACCAACATTTAATCCGCCAGCACTTGCACCTAGTACAATGTTTTCACTGTCTAGGTTATAGTCACCTGAAGCTGTTACATCAAGACCTGCTACATCGCTAATAGTGTAAGCACCTTGAATGTTGCTGATATCTGTAATGTCTGTTGTCCAGTCTGTGAAACCAACTGCTACGGCTGCATCGCCGACAGTTACTTTTACTGACTCAGTCATTGCTGGTGCTGCTAGTGTTTGCTCACCTTCTGCTCCAACAAATACGCCATTGTCATCGCCCATTGCAAGACCAATGCCACCTACTTCTGTACCAACTGTCCAGTTGTCTAGTGTAACTGCGTTTCCGTCAGTTGCACTAAAGTCTAGATCTACAGTTGCTAGACCTGCTGCATTTACACCTAGGTCTAAGCCCATTGCTCCGCCCCAGTCATCATTTGCATCTTGTGTAAAGTCTAATGAAACTTCACCTGATACAACAGGACCCGGAATAGTTACATTCTCTGTTTCAGCGAACGCAACGCCCGCCATACTAAATACCATTACGGTAGATAAAAATAAGTTTTTCATGATTTTTCTTCTTTCGTAAAACTATAGGCTGTACTTGGTACAGCCTTTTTTTATTTGTGCACATTTACTTATCTATTTTACCAGCAAAAGTTGGTAATAAAAATAAAAATAGTGCTATTTGTTGCATTTTTACAACAATTAACCGCCGACATATACTCCATTTTTAGGACGATACCATGCTTTTTGATCGTGCAATCTTCCTAGTAAATCTAGTATTTCTTTTGCCTCAGTTTGTAACATCTCAGGATCTTCTCCTTCGATTATACGTTGGCTTCTACGTCCAACTTTATTACGCAATGCTGTTTCAATAATATTAATATCTTTAACTGTAAGTTCAAACTTTAGATTTGGTTTCATTTAAAATTTCCTTAGTAATTTTATTAGCCGGCATACAAGACACAGCAAGTATTGTATCGTTGAATCCTGCTACATCAATAACTTCTATTGCAAGTCTATCACTGTTAGTAGGATTATTGATATACTTTTTACATTCGTTTTGTGTCTCAAATGGCAATGTTTTAATTGCAAAAGGCTCTGCTTCTAACATTGTAAACACAATTAACCATTTCATAGTTTAATCCATTCTACTCTAGCATATTGTGCATCTAGATCATCTCTAAAGTCTATAGCATCAAGCACATTATCAAACTTACGTGATACAATTCTATCTTTAAAATATCCCACAATTTCTATCATTTATTGATTTCCGTTACTGCAATTATATAAAAACCTAAGATAATAATTGCCAGTATGCTTATTGCTGTAAAAATTTCGCTCATTGACACAAGTCCTCATACTTTGTTGTATGGGCTCTGTGTAATACACCATTTGGTAATGTTTCTGTTGAGAATAGTTTTAGAAAATATTTTAACATCTGTGTCTCCGTTGTGTATAATAATATATAGCACGCCAAAACACAAAATCAAGTGTTAAGACGTGCTATTTTATGCGTTAAATTGTAGCAGGATATATTATTTTTTATTACCGTTTACAAAATCGTAAAACTTGTTTGCTGCTTCTAGTACAACATCAGCACCTGGTACTTCTGGCATTGCAACAGTAGTTACAATCTCATCATCTTCTTTTTTCATTGAAGTTTCAAATGCACCCCATTTTGCATGATAGTCTTGCCATGCTTGGTTTTGTGCCATTTCCAATACTTTAGTGCGGATCTCGTAGCCATTTTTGTTTGGCTTTACTTGCGGCATTGCTGATTTCATCATGTCGGCAAATTGCTCAAATTGTTTTGTTACTTGTTCATTCATTTTATTTTCCTTTGTGTATGTGTGTATGTTCTATTGAACGTTAGTATTTAGTGCCACACTTCTGTTGCTAGGCAGTGGCCGCCCCCTTAATTATGCTGCTAGAGCGTAACCAGAAGGTGCAAAGTTATCGTTTGCATTTGTGTTTTGTAAACTTGCCTACCTGTCGAAACCTATTTCGCCCCCATCATAAACACACCGACTATGGGATCCGCCCCCATGTAACCCCCTTCGAATAAGGGTAACTTAGTCTGTTCGTCGCCTTTGCCACTTCTAGTTCAAGGCAGTGTGCTTATATAAACACACGAATAAGTAATGGTCCAAGTCTATAACTTTTATATGGCTTGCCACTATTGAATCTAAAGTCACCCCATTGAAAAGGAGTTCCTTTAAACCAACTAATCCAGTGCCAATCCCAATTCATTATATCCTCATGTGTTTATGGTGGAGGCGTCCGGTACCGCCCCGGAGTCCAAATACGCTTTGTAACGCCTACAGATTATTTATATATTACCATTTTTCCATTGTCAAGAGTTTTTTTTGACTACGAACAGCATTCATTAAACGCAACAAAACTTTACTATCACCGTCATATGAATAACCATTTTTTGCTTTAAATACTGATCTTTTTTCGTTTAGTTGTGTAAATTCTTTTCCTAAGAGCTTCTCTAAATATGACAAATCACTGTCACTTAGACTTGCTATTGCTTTACTCACCATTCAGTTTACTCCATGCTTCTTCAAACTGTTCACTATAATCGTAAAGAGGTGCGCCATCTCCGCCATCATACCAGAGGCGTTTAAAATAACCATCTGCACTTGCTACTACTGTGTCGAGATCTGCGTTAAGATGACCTTTGACCATAAAAAACAATCTGTACTCTTCTTTATAGTCATTTTTTGAAAGTCGTTTTAACATTGTTTACCGTCCTTTGTTGGTAACATTATTATTTACAAAGTTGTTACATTGTTGGCGCAAACAAATTGCGATACATTTGGTTTTTGATCTTTAACAATCCATTGAAGTATCATATTAGCCATTATTTGATTATTTTCATCACTTAGATGTGCAGCTCTTAAATCAGGTTTGCTTTTGTCCCAGGTTCCTTCATTTAATGAAATGTTTAGCATTTTGTGATCAATGTAAGTGGTATTCTTAGTAAAGGGCGGCTGCCAATCTCTGTTAGCAAATATAATTTCATCACTAGTTGGCCATATAAGAGCTTTACTAAAAAACTGAGTTAGTGGAATCAAAGCTAGCAGTGTGTTTGTACCACGTTCAATAATTGTTTGATCACTAACATAGTAAGACATGAATTGTTCATAAAAATCCAGATACTCAGGATAAAATTTTAAGATATTTTGCTGACCCTGATGTTGTACTTTATTCAAAAATGTAAAATTAAATCTACTAAGACAGGGAATCACAAATATCATAACATCATTTTTGGAAACTTGGCCTTCTTGTATATCATCTAACAGCCTGCGTATTTGATATTCTACACCACACCCAATCACGCTACGATTGCTAACCTGGTAGTGCTGTGCTAAAATACTGCTCCAACTACGAGGGTTATTAACATTGTTATCGGGATAGGTTGGGCTAGCAAAACTATCTCCATATACAAATATTCTTTTGTTCATTTAAAAATTTAATACATTTTCAGTTAACTGTGATGCTGTCATTTCAATTGCACGTTCCCATTGCTTACTTGGTAGTGTATTCCACATTAAGTCAGTTGAGTAGTTTAAAGTAGTCCAACTGCTCACTCCATTCGTTCTACTTCCAAGTATTTCACTTTCTAATTGTCCAGCACCCCATGAGCACTTGCCAACAGCAATACGCCAATATTCAGGAAACTGTCCAATGTTCATAATATTAACTATACTTTTATCTCGTGTTAATGACAAATTATTATTTAATTGTTTTGTAGCTGGTAATTTTAAATCTGCACTATGCAACACAACTGCATTATTAGCATCTACAGGACCTCCATAATATAATGGTACATCTACTTGTAGTCTCATACCTCTTCGTAATCGTTGTACTATATTGTCATTAGTTAGTTGTTTGTTAATAATCCAGCCGTAAGCACCATCACCGTTGTGATGTTCTACGTACACTACGCTTTTATTAAACTGACCTGCTGTAAGTGTTGGTAAACTAACTAAAAACTTGTGCGTTAGATTCATTTTCCTCTTTCGTCTGCTTGTATTCCATCTCTGTACGGATTTCATCACCTTGTGTGTCATTAGCAATACCCGCTGCCATAGATTGTATTTGTTCTATTAAATGTTTACAAGTTTGATGATCATATTCTCTATTAACCAAATCTGAAAACTCATTTCTCACTCTATGACACTGCACTGCTAAATCATGCATTGCGTTAATTCTGCGTATTACATCTTCAATTGTATGTTGCATTTCGTACCTCGCTACATATATATATTTATAGTATTTTTTATAGGTATCGTCAAGAAAAAAGGTGCCCGTTAATAGGACACCCTTTTTTAAGTTTGTTGTTATGCGGCAAATTATTTTGCTTGTCTTAGTTTTGCAACTTGCATCATACAAGCCTTTGCTTCTTTATGTAGTCCTTGACGAGCAAGCTCACCTGCTGCTCTAGCGTATCCTGCTACTTCGCAGAAATTCCAAAATCCTCTTCCGAAAGATTTCATACCACTTAAAAAAGGATTTACTGTATAGTTCATTACTAGTGTTGTCATTAAACCCAGCCTCCTAAGTTTTTATTTGTTTCTGCAACTCTTTTGTAGTCTGCATCATCATGTGCAATACTCCAAATATCTCCACGAGCAATACCAATGTCATTAAGCTCATAGTCTGTTAATTTTGATAGTTCTTTGATAGTTGCATTAATTCTTTGTCTTTTACTGTAACTTCTTTTTACGTCACGGAAGAAGTCTAATAGCGCATGAATATGTAGCGCATTTCCGGCTGCAAGAATTGCTTGTGTCATTTTTTTCTCTTTTCTATGTATATGTATATGTGTGATCCGAGTCTAACTAATTAGTTAGTTTTACTCCTTGTACACCTTTATTTACTACAAAAGACCGAGAAAAACAATCAAGAATTATGCATTCTCGATATGCGTTTAGTGCATGACTAAATTATTGATTAAATAATGTACGGATACTTTCAGGATCGTCTAGTGTATATGGAGATTTATCTTTTGTAATAATTTTACCACCACACACTAAGTCAACTTTACGTGCTTGTATTTCTTGACCAACGGCTGCACTTGCTCTACGGCTAGTTGCACCAGTTGAATCGCCGGCTGGTTTAAAACGTATTTCCATTTTAACTTCACCGTTAAATTTAGGAACGCCCAGATTAAAAGCATCTTTGCCCATATAAAATAATCCACGGCCGCCAACTTGGATATAATACACACCTTTTGAGTTATATAAGTTAGCAATAAAGTTAGGACCTGCAGTCACCATTTGCTGAATTGCTCGCTGATATCCTTCGTTTTTCATTTCTTCTTTAGTGTTATACTCCGCTACAAACGGAACACCCTTAAGAGCTTCTTGGTGCAATGCTACTGGCTCACGTGTTGCAATTTCATCCAAATAAGCGTCAATTGCTGACTTGCGGTTTTGTAATGCAACTTGAGCAATTTGTAAATCTTCTGGTTCTACTTTTTCTAGAGCTTTCTTACTAGGAATAAATTCACCACTTTGTTTATTGTACGCCATTAGGAAACTGCCCATAGTGTCACTAGGGCCTGATTTACATTCTACTAAAAAAGGCTTACCGTTAAGTGTAGCTTCAATGTCGGCAGGATCAGCGGCGCTGAATGCTGCACCGCCTGATTTTGTTAATTTTAGTATAGGAAGTTGTGCATCTGTAATTGCTTGTGCGACACGGTTTTCGTAATCAACACCCGCTTGGCCTACGCCTTCATCTAAGTCTAGTAGTTCATTTGCTCTCATTAAAATATTCCTGTATTAAGAATATTTATCACATTTTAGTGGTTTTACTCTCGTATGTACGGTTGAACTGATTGTTAACACGAACAAATGTTGTACACTTGCTAAGTTGTTTTAGTGTAGGTGCACCAACGTATGTACATGTACTGCGCACACCGCCTAAGATGTTTTGCACTGTGACAGCAACTGATCCACGATAGGGAACAAGAACTTCACGACCTTCACTTGAACGATAGTCTTTAAGACCACCAAAGTGTTTTTTATTTGCTGCATCTGAACTCATACCGTAGAACTGTACAAACTGTTTGCGTTCTATTACATGTTTATCCCATGAACCTTCTACAAGTTCATTAGTTTTGTAAAACGTTTCAATTACTTCGCCGCCACCTTCATCGTGTCCTGCAAGCATACCGCCTAGCATTACAAAGTCAGCACCTGCAGCAAATGCTTTAGCCACATCACCAGGACAAGTACAGCCGCCGTCAGCAATAATATGACCGCCAAGACCGTGAGCGGCGTCTGCGCATTCAATAACAGCAGATAGCTGAGGATAACCAACGCCAGTTTGGATACGAGTAGTACAAACGCTGCCAGGACCAATACCGACTTTAACAATATCTGCTCCATTTAAAATTAACTCCTGTGTTTGATCCGCAGTAACAACATTACCCGCAATGATTACCAAGTCCGGAAACGCTTTACGCACATTACGTACACAATCCACAAAGTGTTCGCTATATCCATTAGCAATGTCCATACAAACATATTGCAAGTAATCGCCTACGGCATTCTTAACTTGAACTAGTTTATTGTAATCGCTTTCGCTTGTGCCAATACTCATTGCAACAAACTCTGTGCGTTCCCACTCTCCATCGAAGTATTTAATTAATTCATCTGCAGTATAAGTTTTTACAAGACAAGTAAAAATTTCACCTTCTGCTAGTTTGTCAGCCATCGCAAACGTACCAACACCGTCCATATTAGCAGCCATAATAGGAATACCACGATAGTGATATTCTTCAATATTGTCAGGGAAGTCTGGTTCATAGTTTCTAAACGTAAAATTGCGAGTAAGATCAACTTCTTTACGTGACGCAAGGGTACTACGCTTTGGACGAATCAGAACATCGCTGTAGTCCAACAAAATTTCATTTTCAATTCTCATGATTTACTCTTCTTCTAAGTCAAAAGCAAGTGGGAACCCATGTGCTCTACTTGCAGTAGTTGCTTCATGTATTTTTTGTTCAGCAACTTCAAAATTATATATCCCTGCAATTCCACGACCATTTTCGTGTACTTGCAGTGTAATGCGTTCTGCGTCTGCAGATGTTTTTTTAAAAACAGCAATTAACAATTCAATGACAAACTCCATAGGGGTTTGATCATCGTTAAGTAAAATGACTTTGTATTTACTTGGTTTTTGAACATTAATTGTAACATTTTCTTCTATTGCTAATTGTGTACTCATTTGCCTGCCTTGGTATGGATCAGGAAGGCCAGTATACTGGCCTCCCAGGTGTTAACTTATTTGTTATATTCAATCGCAATCTTGCGAGGTTTTTTCTCTTCAGGAATAATACGCTCTAGTTCAATATAAAGCATACCATTTTCCATACGAGCACCTTGTACAACTACGTCATCTGCAAGGGTAAAGTGGCGTTTGAATTTACGCTGTGCAATACCTTTGTGTACCCAACGAACTTCTGGTTGTTCAACCTCTTGTGGGTCATGACTAATTGTTAGCACACCGTCTGCGACCTCAATGTCAACATCTTCCATACGTACTCCGGCAAGTGCCATTTCAATTTGGAAACGCTCATCCTCTTGGACAATATTATATGGGGGGTAACCAGCGTTACCTGAGTGCTCAACGTATCTAAACATATCGTTAAACAGTCTGTCAAATCCAACACTGTGAGGGGTGAGTTTATTAAGATCGATTGTAGTTAGTCTTGTCATTTTGTTTCTCCTTATAAAAGCAAGATTAATGTATGGACCCATCATTGGCATCCACATTTTATTTATGTTGGGAGGCTAACCGTGGCCTCCCACGTGCTTATTAGGCAGCAACCCCATTCTTAAAAATTTGTATACTGTTTATCTTATCGTATATAACACTGACTTAACAAATGTTTCAGTGCGGCTTCTTCTGCCTTCTCCTAAATATAGTTACTTTATTATAGTTTGTCAAGTATTACTACCAATTTTCTTTCATTTTTTCTACTTGTTTAAGCCAACGTTTTCTTGCAGCGGCTTTTGCTTTTTTCTTTTTTAAACTTGGTTTTTCATAATACTCTCTTTCACGAACTTCTTTTAATAGTCCGTCATTATTAACCATCTTTTTTAGCTTACGCATAGCACGGTTAACATCATTGTTATGTACTTCTACATACAATCCTCGATTTTTGTCTTGATTTGGTTTTCTAGCCATTCTTTCCTCGTTTTACTATTCCTATCAATCTATTTCCATTTAAACTTGGTTTTGAATCCCATTCTGTTTGATCAAGTGCTGTAACAACACGATCAAGTATATCAAAACCAATTTGTTTGTTGGCATTTTCTCTACCACGGAAACGAACCATAAGTTTAACTTTGTTTCCTTTTGACAAGAATTTTTCTATATTTTTTAGTTTTGTTTCGAAATCATGATCACCAATACCCGGTCGGAACTGAATTTCTTTAACTTCTATACGACTTTCTCGCTGCCGTTTGGCTACTTCTTTTTCTCGTCGTTTTTGTTCATAAAAATATTTATTAGCATCTAAAATCTTAGCAACAGGAGGATTGGCTGACTCAGTAATTACTACTAGGTCTAATCCTCGACTTTCTGCAATATTTAATGCTTCGTTTTTATCCATTACACCTAATTGACCACTGTCGTCAACCACACGTAACTCTCGATATCTTATTTGCCCATTTACTGGGGCTTTTGGTTCCGGCTTAAATTTGCGCATTTTTTCCTACGCTAGAGATTCTATTTTTGGTTATCATCTATCCTCCGTTGTTAAAATTTGCTAACACTATATGCATATAATCATCGAGATTTTCATATACTGTGTAGCCTTCTTTCATTGAATTAAAAAGTTTAATAATATCTTTATTTTTATCTTGTTTACTAATAAAAACTTTATTTGATTCGTGCATTATTGCTGCAACTAGACCTAATTGATTAATAGTGTCTAAATCAACAAACACATTATCACTAAAGTGCATTACACTTAATACCCAAGCAATATTTTTACTATTTACTTGACCTGCTGGATGATATAAATTTACTGGAACAGTTTTAAATAATCCTTCATGTATTCTTTCAACATCTTCAACAAATTCATTATCTGTTGTTAAAATAGTAACACTTGGTCCCGCATCTAATAATTGCATATCGGGAGGTGTAATAGTAAAAATTGAGTTTTCTTTCATTCAGTTTACTCTTTAAATGGTCTAGGAGGTGCTAGCTTTCCATCATATCCATCTGGCCAGATAGTTTCTCTAATAACACGCTCTTCTTTTGTTAGCTCTTTTGTTGGTCTATTGTCAGTATACGGGTCATAATCAGGTTTGTCAACCTTTTTTTGTTCAATTGGTTGTTTGCCTGGATCCTTTAACCCTAATTTTGCAGCACCTGTCATCTTCCAACTCGCTGCTTCTATATCATCAATGTTACCATCATCGTCTACGCCTGTTTGTTCTTCCTCTACTGGTTCAACAACAGGTTCAGGCTTTTTTACTTTAGGCTTTGGTCTATCTTGTCTGCGCCATTCAAATATATACTGTGCTGCAATTAGTAGTGCAACCGCAAGTGGATCGAACACAAAGATAATAATAAGTATTACCCAACGAACTGCTTCTTCTAATGTATCTCTGTCAGCATCTTCATATATAAATTCTGCAAGATATTTTACTGGTCCCACTTCTGCTTCTAATTTACGTGCTTCTGCTTGTAGTGCAAACTTGCGTTCAGTGATCGCATCTATTTCATCATTTGCTGCTTTAATACGAACATTTTGTTCGTCAATAATAGTGTCTAAATCAGCATTTTCTCCGATTTGTATCTCTGCTCGTAAACGCTCAATAACACTTTGTGCTTGTGCAATTTCTTCTTCTGCTAATTGACGTAGTCTTGCAATTTCATTTCTTGCATCTGCAATAAGAGGATCTTCTGCATTACGCAAACTAGTAATTGTATCTTGTGCTACACCACGAGCGTCTCTGTTATCAGGAATGTCTGTGTTTAACACTGCATCAATTTTTGCTTGTATATTTGCTCTTTGCGAATCTAGTGTGCTTGCTGCATCTGCTCTTATACGATCAATTGTATCTAACAATCCTTGTTTACGTTCTTGCACTGCTTCAGTTTGTGCGCCACGCAGATTTGTTACAAGTCCTGTAAGTCTATCACGTTCTTGTGCAATAACATTTTGTGCCTGTGCACGTAATTCTGTTTCTTGTGCTTGTAAACTTGCAATACGTTCTTGTTGTGCTTCTACCCATGCTGTTAATGCTCTACGTGTATTACCACCAAATAAACCATCGCTAGTAACACCAATTACTGCCTGTCCTTCACGAATCTTATCACGTTCTGTGCTTTGCAATTTATTTGTTGTTACAACAATTGAGTTTTCAATTGCAGCAATTTGTTCTTTAAGTGTATCAACTGCACTGTAGTCTGGTTGTAGTTCTGCAATACGTGCTTCGTATGATGCGGCTTGTTCGTCTAGTCTAGCGATGTCTGCATCTAACTGTGCAATTTGATCTCTATACGGCTGCACTTGTTCTTCAACACTAGCAACACTTGTGTTAGTAAGTTGAGTTCTGTATTCTTCAACTAGTCCATTTAAACGTGTTAGCTCGGTATCCAAACTAGCAATTTCATCTTCGTAAACTGCTATACGACCTTGTAAGTCACGTTCTTGTTTGTCAATAATATCTAGTTGTTCTCTAATACTAGGCTGACGTCTGTTGTATGCTGTATCAATGCGTTCCTGTTCTGCATCTATTTTTTCTTGGATGCCAACATCTTCTTTATCAGCATTGGTTTCGGCTTTAATAATACGTTGCTCTGCACGTTCTATAATTTCACGCTGACGTAATACTTCTTCGTCCATGCGTTCTAGTTGTGCTACTTGTTCCTGTGCTGCACTTGTTTGTTCAATATGTGCTTTTGATAAGAAACCAAAAATACCCATACTTGTAATAAACATCAACACTAAAACTGCAGTACCTAAATATATTCTAAGCCACCACTTGGCTTTGTTCCAATAACGGTGTAACCAGACAGCCGTTACTAGTTTACCAATTTCTAAAGCACCTCCCATAATAATAATTGGGATAGTTGCCGCCGCAAAAATAGCCACTAGTCCAGCAACGCTGTAGTATATTGCAACAGCACTAATGGTCAGAGCGACTAGTAAAGTTAATAATCCGAAAAACATAATTTAATCTCCGTATCTAGTAGCAAGGCCTTCATTAATTAAAGTTTGATTTACGTCGATACGGTTTTCATTTTCATCTATAATATAGACATATCCAAGAGTCCTACCTGCCTTGCCACGCTTATTCATCACAGTGTTGCAATAAAACTCTTTTCCGACCAATTCAATTAGCCGTTGACGTGCCTCAGTAGCACGTTTTTTATCACTTTCATTAAAACTTCTAATATCGGGAGCAAGAACACCATGTAACTTAATACGTTGACGCACAAGTACATTAAATCCTAAATCAACTTCTGCATCGATTGTATTACCGTCTATCACACGGATAGTTAAACACTTATACTCGTACATTTTATGCTCTACCTTTCCTTTGTGCGGCTAGCCATTCTTTGGCAGCTGGCATTCGAGGAGGAGAAGCTAAAAAGTTATTAATATTGCGCTGCACTTCAAGTGCGTCATCTTTTACATCAGGATGATCTAGTCCATATGTGTTGTCAATAATATGAAAATTTGATGAACCGAACACTCGTTGGAATTTGCCTACATTGGATTGAACTGTGTTCCACATTTTTGTTAACATCTCTGCTGGAACCGTTCTTGCACGTTGAGCATTACGTTTTAGTGTTACATCAAGATCAGTGTTAACCATGATCATTATACACTCGTAACCTAACTCTTCAAGTGCTGCTTTATCTTTTGCTACTTTAGCAACATCTTTTCCTGTACCATCAATAATAATACCTAAACGTCCATGAAGATAATTGTTACGTCTTTTGTTAGTCAAGTCTTTTGCTTTGTTGCGTATTTCTTGTCCTTTTTCACTACCTACTACGTCTGGATCACCAAGATCCAACTCATGCTTGTATGCTAGATATTCATAAATTTCATCACTATTAACAGATTTAAGGCCAGAGCCTCCTAGTAACTTTCCAGCCGCATACGACTTTCCAGAACCAGGGCCTCCAGCCATAAACACTGCTTTAAAAATGTGAGGGTCATTTGGACCCTCATCTAATGTTTGTATTACTTCGCATATCTTCATACATATATTTATGCATATATGGGGTTAATCCCAGCGATAAAACTTGTGTACTCCGATACTACCAACAAACGTCATATCACGTGCCCAACGTGGGTTTACGTAATGTGCATGATAATGAGTAGCACCTTCTGTTAGTCCACGAAACTCGTTGAACTTCATAATACGCCAAGCAATTGTTTGTGCATTAATCCATGCATCTGTGTCTTGTGGTATATCTTTTTTTCCATCGCAATACCAACTAAACTGGCATTGGTTACGTATCATATTACCTTTACTGTCTTGGCGGCCTTGTTTTACTACTTCGCATACTGTATCAGGATAACGACTATCACGAACACGATTTAGTACAACATCACTTACACCAATTTGATCTGCCATGCTGCTACCACGTGCTTCGTAGTAAATGTTAAGTGCCATGCAATATTCTTGGGGAAAAATTTCAGGATTGTATCCAGAAAAAGTTTGTGATTCGGTTGCGTGTACGCTAGTTGTTAGCATAACCGCAACAATGCTCATTAGAAGTTTCTTCATTACTGCCTCTGTTTTTGAAGATTAAATTAACTGTCCAAATCTGATCACAGAACGAACAGTGCCTCGTTCATCGAGAAGTTTTACTTCGCCGTCTTTAACTTTACCTTGTTGTGTAAAGCCATGACGATCTTTTATTTTATCCCGCATGTGTTGGATCGCTGCATTTTTAGATCCAAACAACTCAAACTCTTTTCTAACGTTGCCGTGTGCATTATATTCAATGGTTGTAATTTCAAATGTTGCCATAACAATAACTCCTAATACACACTTAATATAGTACTTGTATTTAAGTTTGTCAAGCACTTACCAATCTTTTTTGTCACCTTGGAGTTCGTTATATTCATAACCAGCATAATATTCCATGATCTCTGTTTCAGTCATGTTTTCTTTTTCTACTTCTGCTGATGTTCTTGTTCCTCCAACATAATAATGTGGCTTAGGCATACGACCATAATATGAATCTGCACTGCCACGATCCCATGGACCACCATGACGGATTAGCTCGTTATCGTCTTCCCAAGTATGGTCATAAACAACACCTTGAAACTCGAAAGTTTCACGCTCTTTTACTTTTGCTGCAATTTCTAAAGGAAGACTTTTCATACGTACTCACTCCATAATTCGTTCCACATTTCGCCAACTATTTCTTCAATGTCAGCAACTTCAATAAAAGGAACCATAGGCTTTCCAAGACTTACTGCCCGTTCCATAGCTTCAGACACATGTTCTGAATCTTTAATAATTTCAGCAACTTGATCCCAGTATGCTTCTTCAATTGACATTATCCAAGATTTAGTACCACTCATTATACAGTCTCCACTTCTTTAAAACCCATCATTGCAACACGGTATGTTTTACCGTTAACTGTCATCCGATCACCCATCATAGTTGAACGCTGACCCATTCCGTCTGGACGATTGTAAAGCACAGTAACATCGTCGTTGTAGTCACCGTTTCGTTGGGTGCTGCCGTCACGCAATGTAAATTCTGTTTCTTTGATGCTCCAGGAGCCCATTACATTGTTTGTGTAACGATATGCATACTCTAGTGCTTCTTCAACTGTGTCATGATCGCATGTTACTAACGCAACATCACGGAAGCCTTCTACGTCTCCTGTTTCTGAATTTTGGATCATATGTTGAACAGTAATTCTCATTGTGTGTCTCCTTAACTTACACTATCATATTAAAACCAAAACGTCTTGGTGTCAACAACTTTTTTCACTTTTTTCGATATTTTTTTCTTGTTCTTTTAACGCATCAAAAAGTGATTTAGGAATAACACCAAGTCCAATTTCACGACGTGGTGCGCAATAATCAGCATATGTTTCGTATGCAACTGCTTCTTTTAGGTAGCTCATTGACATGTTGTTTTCCTTCTTGTTACATATATAATATAGTGACTAGAAACGCCAGAGTCAAGCCCTGGCGCAAAAAAGGTTTTCTTAAATATCAATAGGTTAGAATTTTTTTAAATATTTTCTAAGTTAAGCCATTGATACCAACTTGGATGTCGTACTTGTATTTCCATTTGTTTACGTTTTCTTACAAGTTCATAATATCCAGGACGATATGGTTTATGTTTTGGTCTTATATCTATACGATTTCCTTTGCGACTGTTACATGGATTACATGCTGTTACACTATTGTCCCAGGTTGTTTTGCCGCCTCTACTGATAGGCTGAACATGGTCAAGTGTTAGCTGACTTTTTGGAAACTCTAAATTACAATACTGACATGTGTACATGTCACGAAGATACATATTACTTCGTGAAAAACGCACCTTCCTGGTGCGTCTTAGATAATCTTTGAGCATAATCACAGCGGGGACTTTCGTCTCCCAACTGGGGCTCCGGACCATCCAATCATCATACCACTCCATCACTGTACACTTATCATGGTACATATACATGATAGCTTCTTTCCATTGTACAACGCTAAGTGGGAGAAAGTTTACAGGTTGACCGTCAGCATTCAAAACTAAAGTGTCGCTCACTTTTGTAGATCCTTTTAAATTACACAATTATTTATTGTCGTCAAAAAACTTGCTGAAATCTGGTTCGTATATAAAATCACTATTATCATCAAATGAATCATAAGATACTGTCACAGTGTGATTGGTATCAAAATTTTGAATATCATTCCATAGTCTATCTATTGCTTCATCTGAAAACTGATATTCACTTGAAAAATCAACTGTACTTGTTGTTACAATATCTCGAAATTGATTCCATTCATTGTATTTGATTATATCTTTAGGACTGCAAGGATCATATCCATGATCAATCATGTCTTTAATTAGCGAACGATCTTTGATGCCACTTTTTAAATATGCTCGTTCTACTGCAAAATCAATTACATTTTCCATTAGTCACACTCTGGAAATTTATATTCTACAATTTTTCTTATTGTTTTAACCGAACCGTTTAACTTTTGTTCAACATATTCTTTGGGCTCTTCTGTGCCCCATCTATGAATTGCTGATTTTGCAAAGTTAAATATTTCTCGTTTATTGCTTGATAAGATAGTTTCACGACAATCATTGTCTCCAATGCCGTCTAAGTATCTAAGTGCATATATTGTTATATCATCAACGCCTAAGGGTACTGCCACTTTTGCCAAGATTTTTCTTCCATCGCCATTATCTTTACTTCTCATTTTTTGTGCCTTTCTGTGCCATAATATCGCTTTTAGTGCCATGACGTTTTACCATGACATCTTACTTGTAACCAAGATACTATGGCAAAACGACTTACTTGTCAACCAAAAAAGGTTGTTTTCTACAATTTTATTTATAATTCTACGTATTCAAGTTTTATACTCCAGTCAACTGGATTTGCGTCTCCACGCACTCTTATTAAGAAATTTATACCTGATATTTCAGTGCTAGCATTCCATCCGGCATAAGAAACTGTCCAATCTGAATTTGTATCTGGTGACTGATAACTTGAAGTTGATGCTGCTGTTATATTTGCATTTGCTGTATATACAATCAAATCATATTCTACTACATCATTAATTGCATATGCGCTTCCTGCTTGCCATGGCGTTTCTGCAGCATCTTGTGTACCACGTTGGTAATCAGTTCTATTAACAGCACCAACTAAACTTGGTGTTCCACCATTGTTTTGTACAACTCCTTGAAGTTTCCATGCACGTTTTGTAGTTGCTCCATTTCCTGCCAATACATACAATTCATAAAACCAAGTTTTGTCTGTAGCAGGCTGTAATATTTCACTGTTAAATTGTACATTAACTGTATTGGCATCGGTTGTTTGTAATGTTGTTGTTCTTACTCCTGGCAAGTCAATGTCAACTGTGTCGCCGTCTTGTAAAATAGTTAAATTACTATTAACGTTTGTCAATGTTCTAAATTGTAAATCATTTACTAACCGGGTATTGAAAAGTTCAGCACCACCGCCATTATTTGACACCGTTAGGTTATCACTAATAGTAATATCATTTGCATTTTGTGTTACAGTAACAAGCCCATCACCGTTAATTTTTCTGAATTCATATTCTTGATTAGAGTTTATTTGTTTAAATGATTCAGCACCAGTACCAATATTGACCATAGCTATAGTTAAGCCAACAAGGTCTTGTGTAGTTGCTATATCTTCCCATCCATTGGGGTTAATATATGCTTCTAATTTATCTCTAGTTTGGTTGTATCTTATCATACCAGTAGTGCCACTACTTGGTCTTTGAGTAGTTGTACCACGTGGTATAGTAGCAGATGCTTGGCCAGGCATTACAATGTTGTCAGCTAATCCAATAATTGGATTACCACCAGACCCATTTCCATTTATAACAGTAATTTCATTAGTAGTACCAAGAATAGTTCTTGCAATAGCAGTGTTACCGTCTTTAACAACAAAGCCATAACTCGTTAGATCATTTACGCTATTGCCAAAAGCCGTCAATGTAACACTACTTTGTTGATAATCGTCCATTGTACCAGTATTAATTACTGTTGTATCTTTTCTTACAAATACTGTTAAAATGTCAGTACGTACAACAATGTCAAAGCTATTTGTAGTTAATGAAAGTTGTGCTGCTTCACTACTAACTAGATAAACATTTGCACCACCACCAGAATTTACAGTAAGACTGCCGCCTTCTACTGTTTGTGTATTTTCAGTCGTATTACCTGATGTTGTTTGGAGGCCGCCCGCAGCATAACCAGGACTATTTGGAATAGTTGGATCTGACCCATCACTTTTTTCTTGCTCTTTTTGAACAAAGTTAGTAGTATAACCAATAATGTTACCACAATAATCCATAACTGGTGTTTGATTATCTACTGTGCTTTGTGGGTCATCAGCTTGTGCTAATAAATCTAAAAATTCTTGATCAAATAACAATTCAAAAATGTTTGCATATTCTACAGGTGTTGTATCTCCTACACTTGGGTCAGCAGCTGAAAGTGGACTTTCTCCATCTGTACCACCCAATGTTGTACCAGGCCTGTATGTAACTGGATATCCACCAAGTCTGTCATATAAACTTTTCATACTAGTAACAAGTCTAGCATTATCAGCAATACTCCCAGTAAATGGATTATGTAATACACCAACGTTGCTATTACATCCACTATCTGGCGTAGCAAATTGACTACCACCCAATGCATAAGCACCGTTAATGTTATTTTCAAAATTAATTAAGTTTGTAATACCATCTCTAACACTTTCAACGTCAGCACGTATGCTGTCAATCACACTTTGTCCTAAGTTACCTGCATTGATTGCATCAATATTATTTGCAATAGTTCCTAAAATACCACCATTAAACACATTGCTATTAAATCCACCTGTGCCAATACATGCACACACGTTTTCTGGTGCAATACTGCCAATTTGATCAATTAAATTTTTTCCTGCTCCTAGAAAACTACCAAAGGCTCTTTCTAGCATATTTGGAATTGCAATAGGATCAACTGGCGCACTACAGAAGTTAATCATATTAGCAACGTTTTGTGCTTCAGCTAACACACCATTTAAGCGACCCAATATACTATCCAACTTGGTGTGATCCATGAAGTCATCCATTGCGCCTTCTAGTTGCGATAGTGCATCATAAAGTTCACCTTGCAATCCTGGAATGCCCAATAGTTCTTTAATATTTGCGCTTAAACAAATCTGTAGGTTGGGAAGTTTAACACCGTTTCCACTTAGTACACCACATAACAATTCTCTGAGTGTAAAACTGTATTCAGCTTGAGCAACAACATTAAGAGCACTGTTGCCTAGTGCAGTTGTTCCACTTAAATGATGTCTTGCATCTAAGTAATCATTTGCGTCTTGCAAGCCGTTTTTAAAATCTGTGTATTCTACCATATTAACCTCCGGCTCTTACATTATTACTTGCACCAGTTGCTTTTGGATTGCCGTGTCCGTGGCCTGCATGTCCAATTTGTCTAAACAGTCTATCAGGACTTGCGGGGTCGTTTAAAATAATAATGGGTTTACCACCTGCACGGGTTCTTCCCGATGTTTCAGTGGCACGAAGAGCGCCACCTCCATGTGTGTTGGTGTCGCCCTCAGTAGATATAAATTTATTGTTTACTCTAACGTTAGTAACAGTAGTACGTGTTTTTGCACCACATACTCTGCTATCATCTTGTCTGTGTACGAAGTTTGCCATACACGTATTTATAGTATAAAACTGCTCTCCGCCGGTGCTGTTGCAATACCAGTGGTGCTTTGCATGTAACCATCAGCAATACCTTTATGTGGTTTGCTAACGGCTACCACCTGTGCTTTTGAAATAATTACTGGGTCGCTACTGCCTGTGTCAACACTCATTAACCATGGAATAAGCATTGCTTTTCCGTCTGTTGGGTTAAGTGTTAGTACAGTTGGCTTTACTATTTTTAGTTCACTACCAGTATCTGCATCAAAACGTGCTACAATTTCTTCTCCTGTACTGAGTTTAACTGTAACAACGTCACTTTTTTTAAAGTTTGAAATCACCAACATCTAATTTAATATCTCCAATAAGTTCACGGACGTAATCTGGCTGCAACCTATTAAGTGCCATTCCGCCGCCTTCAATTAATAGTTTTCCATTATGATAGATTTGAGGCATCGTACGATGTCCTTCTGCTATCAAAAATTCACGAGCTTCTGGATTTTCCATAATGTCAATAGTTTCAAATTCAAACTCGTTTTTTGTTAAATATTGCTTTGCTAAGTCACAATAAGGACAATGAGGTTTAGTATATACTGTAATCATAAACTAAATCCTTTGAATGTATCTTCTGTAACATCTTGCTTTGTGCCGCCGTTAATGTAACTAGTAATTTCTGTTTCCTGTGGAGCAACTTGCACTTCTGCACCAGCGATCCACTTCTGAGTCCATGGTAATGGATTACTTGTTACATTATAAATTTTAGGAAGTCCTGCATTGTTCATACGTTTCATTGCAATATGTTCAATATAATCACACAACAACTCTTTGTTTAAACCTAACATACTACCATCTTTAAACAAATACTCTGCCCAAGCCTTTTCCTGGTCAACTGCATCAGTAAACATTTTAATACATTCTTCTTCTGTCTCTTTTGCAATTTCTGCAAACACAGGATCGTCTTTTTTAAGTGTTTTAAGAAGTAACTGTGTACTACCCAAGTGCAAGTTTTCATCACGTGCAATAAACTTAATAATTTTAGCATTGCCTTCCATCTTTTTAAGTTCTGCAAATGCCCAACTACAAGCAAATGAAACATAAAAGCGAACACCTTCAAGAATGTTAACACTCATAATAGCAAGCCAAAGTTTCTTTTTAAGTTCACGCAAATCAACAACAACTTTCTTGCCATTAACTGTGTGTGTACCTTCTCCTAGTAAGTTATAGTAACCTGCTGCTTCAATTAAATCATCATAATAACGACTAATATCACCCGCACATTCTACAATTTCTGGAATGTCCATGAGTTCATCAAAGATTTTACTTGGATCGCTGTACACATTACGAATGATATGTGTATATGAACGACTATGAATTGTTTCACTAAATGTCCAAGTAATAATCCAGTTTTCTAGTTCTGGCAAACTTACAATACTGCCAAAACTTTCTGCCGGTGCACGACCTTGTACACTATCTAGTAGAATTTGTCTTTTCAAGTTACTTGTAAAAATGTGTTGCTCATGTGCTGTAAGATTTTTAAAATCTTTTCCGTCACGATAGGTATCTACTTCTTCAGGACGCCAAAAGAATCCCAGTTGCTTGTCAGTAAACTTATCAAAGCTAGGATACTTCATTGCATCATAACGTTGAATAGTAACACCCCCAGTTGGATCCAGGAATGCTAGGTTACTCATCTGACTACCTTTGTTTTTTACGTCAAATACGCTCATTGTTTTTTCCTTTTAGATTACACAGCTTTCACATGCTTCATCTTCGTTAATTTGAATTTCCTCGTTAATAGTGATATTAGCACCTTGTTCTAATTTGTCAAGGTCTATTTCTCCAGCACCATCATATGTATTAAAGTAATATAATTGCTTACCACCGTATTTGTAGAACATCATTAGGTGCTGTAACATAGTTGACATTGGGATCTTTTCATCATCATAGTGTGTAGGATTATAACTTGTGTTTACACTAATACCTTGGTCAATATACTTTTGTAGTACAGCCATAATCTTTAAGTAACCTTCAGGACTTGTTTGATCCCATAGTAGTTCATATTTGTTTTTAAGATGATGGATACCAGGTACAACTTGTTTCAGTACACCGTGTTTTGATTGCTTAACACTTACTAAACTACGTGGTGGTTCAATACCGTTTGTAGCATTACTAATTTGTGCTGATGTTTCAGCAGGCATCAATGCCATTAATGTACTGTTACGGATGCCTGTTTCTTGTAACATGCCACGTAACCCATCCCAGTTCATACGCTCTACATGCGGTACTAGTTCATCAACGTCTTTTTTGTAAGTGTCGATTGGAAGAATACCATCACTGTATTTTGTTTGTTCATTCCACAAACAAGCACCTTGCTCTTGTGCAATCTCTGCACTTGCTTTGATTAGATAGTAACTCCATGCTTCTGCATATTCGTCAATCATTTCTAAGTCTGGGTTGCTGTATGTCATTCCATTACGTGCCATCCAATATGCAAGGTTAATAATACCAATACCTAACGGACGTCTACCCATTGTAGCCATCTTAGCTGCGATAACTGGATAATGCTGATAGCTTAATAGTGCATCAAGACCACGCACTGCTAATTTACACATCTTTTCAAAATCATCTGGCTTTTTAACATTACCCCAGTTGATAGCACTTAGTGTACATAGTGCAATTTCACCGTCTGGATCATTAAAGTCGTTTAGTGGTTTTGTTGGTAAATCAATTTCACAGCATAGGTTACTCTGACGTACAGGTGCTACTTCTTGTTTAAATGAACTGTGTGTATTAGCATTATCTACATTCATTAAGTAAATGCGTCCTGTATCTTTACGCTCGCCTACAAACTGACTGAACAGCTCTAATGCTTTTACTGTTTTCTTGCGTAGTCGTGTGTTACGTTCTGCACGTTCGTATATTTCTTTAAACTTATCTTGGTCTGCAAAGAATGCTTCGTATAGTCCTGGTACATCACTTGGAGAGAACAGTGTAATGTCACCGCCTGAGATAAGACGCTCATACATTAGTTTATTAAACTGTACACCATAATCCATGTGACGCACACGATTATCTTCAATACCTTTATTGTTTTTAAGTACTAGCAGGTCTTCAACTTCTAAGTGCCAAATCGGATAGTAAAGTGTAGCGGCACCGTTACGCACCCCACCTTGGCTACAACTACGTGTAGCACTTTGGAACATTTTATAGAAAGGAACAACGCCAGTGTGATACGCATCGCCTTTGCGGATTGGTGAACCTAGCGCACGGATACTGCCTGCGCCAATCCCAATACCTGCTTTCTGACTTACATATTTTACAATACTACTGGTAGTAGCGTTAATACTATCAAGACTATCGCCAGTTTCAATAAGGACGCACGAACTAAATTGGCGCTGTGGAGTTCTAACACCAGCCATAACAGGAGTAGGAAGAGAAATATCAAAGTTACTGACTGCATCATAATAATCCTTAACCCATCGCAAACGTGTTTCTACTGGATATTTTGCAAACAATGTTGCAGCAATTAACATATATGCCATTTGTGGTGTTTCTTTAATTTCACCAGTTACACGGTTTTGTACCAAATATTTACCACGCCACTGTTCCATTGCAGCATATGTGAAGTTTTCATCACGTTCGTGTTTAATATAGTCGTTTAATTCGTTCCAATCGTCAGCAGAATAGTCTTCTAATAGTGCAGGGTCATACCACCCGTCTTCAATATTTTTCTCAATAAGGTCAATTAGCGGCCATGGCTCAAAACTATCATAAACTTGTTTACGCAGATGATAAACAATAAGTCTACCTGCTACCCACTGATAGTTAGGAGTATCTTCATCAATAAGTTCACTTGCACTTTTAATTAATGTTTCTTGAATATCATTACTAGTAATACCATTATAGAAATGTAAATGACTTTTGATTTCAACCTGGCTAGGACTTACTCCATTAATGCCATCACATGCATAAAAAACTACTTTGTGCAATTTGTCTAAATCAATTGCTTCTTTACTTCCATCTCTTTTTGTTACTTGAATGTTACTCATGTCTGCTTCCTTAAAATATAGACTATTGATGCCGCATCATTGCCGCAAGATTTTTATTATTTTATAATATTTTTTATTTTTTGACGATAACTTACAGTGCAATCGTCACCGGGTAATGTACTTATCACACCACGTTCAAAGTTAAGCAAGTGTTTATTGTCAATCAGTGTGCACAAACGCTGAAAAGAATCACCAAGACATGTTACATATAGTAACTCATTTGGTATATCAGAATTTGCATAATAAATTGTATAACTCATACCCAATGCCAAACTATTCTCACAAAAGTCACCTTGGTGTAGCATTTCCCAAGGTGTTGGCCATTGATTACTATTAACTGGATCAATAGCTATATTAACAAGAGGAGCACTTTGCCACCATTTAACAACAGTGTCACATACTTCCATTATATTTTCTGTGTCAAGGCTACGTCGAAATTCTCTCCACATACCAAGTCGTATACTGGGAGATTCAAACCAAGCCCTATGATTTAATTGCTGTTCCAAAGTTGATACGTATATTTGAAAGTTGTTATCGCATTAGCATTATCAGTATACTGTAGCTTTAATGTATTAGTAATACTAATGTCTGCATTAAAGACAACGTCTACTGTTGCTGTTTCAGTGTAATTGTCATCAATCATTGTTGTGCTTGCACTAGTGTCAGTACCAAATCTCAACTGCCCAGCACGTACACCGTTAGTAGATTCTAAAGTATAATCCATAATTACAACGTTGTAAACTGATGTATCAACTGTAAAGCCAGTGTCTTGCTGATTACCATTTGCTGGTAAAGAAATAACATTGGGTACAGTTGCATAACGTACTAAATCAACTTCGCTGTTAAATTGTGCAGTAATCACTACATTAAGAGCAGGAGGAGTAGCAAATGTAAGCGTAGTGCCTACAATACTGTAGTCAGAAGCGTTAACTTGACTTCCATCTAAAAAGACACCAATAACATTATTTGATGTTAATGTTGTTGGAATAATATAGGCGATTTCTGCACCATCACCAGTGCCTACATTAATTTGACTATTACCTATAAACAAACGCTGGTTATCTGTTGCATAACCAAATTCTCCAGCATCTAATAATGGAAGGTCTGAAAAGTTACCTTGCCTAACTCTAATTTTACTAATACGTGTATCTGCCATTTTAATTTCCTCTATAACATATTTATGTTAGATTATAGAACTCCTCTACACGCTTTGCCCATTTTTCTTCCCATTCTTTAAATTCATCTGGTCCAATCTCAAATAGTTGCCATTGACATTCTCTACTACACATAAAGATTGCTGCATTTTCAATTTTAGTTTCAAACATTGCATTGTGTGCTAGTCCATATGCAGCGGCTTGCATAAAGTAGTCGTCAATCCATTCACGCTTTTTGGGTTTATTGGTTTGTTTAAAGTCCATTATGGTAGGCTTGCCTTTGTACACACCTACTAGGTCAGTTGTGCCAGCATACAAACCAGGATAACATAAGTTTACTTCACTTCCCCATACTTCTTGTAAATGTGGCTCAACATTTTTCTTTACTGTTTCTGCCATCATCTCTGCTTGAAGTATACGGTCACCAGAATAGTCTTCGTTCTTGACCCAAGATTCAAGCATGTTGTGCATAATAGTGCCAACATTTGCTGCTTCAGTGACTATTCTTTGAGCATTTTCCTCGCCCACACGTTTTTTCCAGTTCGCAAGGGCTTGTCGTTTTTCTTGGGGTTTGGTTTTGTCCAAGATAGTTGTAACACTAGGTACTGGATCACCATATGGATTTTCGTATAGACGTTTTCCATTAACGCTCTTTCTTTTAAATTCTTGATATGGATAGGGGGAATTGATTGTTAACATTTACATAATGTAATACAACATTAAGCAAATGTCAATAGCTAATAACCCATTTAAATGTTTTATTTGTAGCTGTGTTTGTTTGGCGTTCTATATCGTATCCTAGATTTTTAAAATAGTCGATAACTTGACGCATTTCATCTGCTTTTGCACGGTCTTCAGCAGTGCCTTGCCAAACTTGAAAATAAGAAACACTAGACGGATTAGTTGCAACCACAGTGGCACCAGTTTGAAGACCTAGATCTACATTTGCTGTTCCAGCACCAATTGATAATTCCCAGGTTGTTGCGGCCGGCGCAGTGTATGTTATTACTAAATTATTTGCAGTATTTTTACTAGCAACAATTCCACTAATACCACCATCATTGATATCAGCTATAATAGAATTGAGATTGGTTCCTGTTGTTCCCAAAGTAATAGTTGTGCTGTTAAGAATAAGTGATGGTGTACCTGTAATAGTAGGATTTGCAACTGTACCAGTAACAGTAATTGTTGGTGTGCTTTCTGTCATATCAGTACCATCGCTTACTGTAGTTTGATAAGCACCATTTGTTGCATCAGTAATAACAGTTTCCATGAGTTTTTTGCTTTCATTAAAAATAGAAAGTTGACTTCTAGCTATAGTACGTGCTTGATTACTGTTAATACTGTAACTCATAGTTTCTTATCCTTTTTAGTAAGTTGTTTTGACGCCATTTTACTGACAGTATCATCAGGCTGATTTGCATCCGGGGGCAATGCATTTGTCAAAGTGATGGTTTCTTTGTTGGCAGAACCAACAGCGTCAATACTGTTTAGTAAATCAACTAAGCTACCCATGTCAATAAAATATCCTCCTGCTTCTAGCTTTGCTAGTACAGTCGGTGTTTTTATTTTTGTAAAGCCACGTGCTTTTGCTCTAACGATAATTTCTTCTATACCGTTTAACACATAATCCTGACCTTCATGTAATAGTTCAGTTGCTTTCATTTGTTACTTTCTTCCTCTAGCAGTCCAATCACCTGTGCCATCTGGACGAATGCCGCCACCGCCGTATCTTTTATCCATATGTCTCATCAGAGCTTGTGTAGATCCTTTTCTATCTAAATCACCAATTCTTTCACCGCCTTGAATACGATCAAACGCACCTTTGTACTGTTTTCCAATCATATCTTGTGCTGGTTCTGGCATACTACTTGTAGGATTACCTGCTGGCACTGCTGGGCCACGTTTTCTAAATGGATTTAATCTACCTAAATCAAATTCATTCATCATATCTAAAAACTGTTCTTTGGTAATTTGGCCTGCTTCTAGCATCTGGAAAATACGGTCTTTAGCTTCCAAGAACTTTTTTTCTTTTATTGCTTGTGCTTCCATCACATCTAGGCCTTCTTTCATTTCACGGCCTGTTGCATTTTCTTCACCTGCTGCGGCTGTATCTACTGCAAAATCATCGTCCATTGACATGTCATCATCTCCCATGTCCATTGCTGGATCCATTGCCATGTCTGTTGGAGCAGGCGCTGCTGGTGCTTCACCACGTGCCGCCATTGTTGCATTGTCTAGTGCATCTTTAGCTGCTTTAGCTTGGTCTAGTAAACTAGCTAGTGCTGCATCAGCTGCGGCATTATATGCTTCAGCTTGTTCAAAACCCATTTGCTCTTTCATTGCATCAACAATTGGCATTAGTTTTTGTACTTGCATCTCTGCTAGGTTTTCAACCATTTTTTGTAGTTCGTCAACTAGCTCTTGCGCTGCTAGCATAACTTCTGCTGCTTCAAGTTCTGCAGATTCTTTTACTTTTGTTTTCATTGTTTTACCGTCTGTACGACCTGGTGCCACTTCATTAATATATGTTTTTAATGAATGTGAAATTAGGTTTAGTTTGTTATACTGTGGATTTTCCCAGTATGTTAGATCACTTTCTTTGATCTGTGTAATTTTTGCATTAGTTGCTGTAAGCATACGCTCTAATGCATTTGTGCTCATTTCGCTGATATTAACATTGTGACCAAATGTATTGGCTAACACTTTATTAATTTTGTCAACACTATGAGAAGCTGAGTTTAAATCGTTTAAATACATTTTCTTATTCCCCGTTATATAGTATATTTATAGTCTTTTCATTATTTTGCGCTTCGCTTCTGCGACTTTACTTTTTGCGGCGCCAGCTTTTGCTAGTGCAATATCTTCGTTTATGCCGCCTTTTTTTGCACGACTCTGGTGCATCCAAGTTTCGTATAATGCATTGCAATATTCCATATCAAGTTTTTCTAATTCACTAATTTGTGATATGCTATTTGCAATATATCTTTTAACAATACCCATTGCAGTTTCAAATAAAGCCAAATCACGATGTATTACTTTATTGTCTTCAACAATATTATAAAAATTCTTTTTTCTACCAGCAAATTCTTCACTAATAATATCAATACGATAATTTTGTATAGTAATACTATCAGGTGTTACTGTTTGTGTCATTGCTACTTTTAAATTAACATCAGAATTTGCTGCTTCATTTAAGGCTTGACTAGTTTCTTCAACTTGTTGTAAGAGTATTTCTTTAAGGCTACGGCTCATTATAATTTTCCATATTTGTTAATATTAAGTTTATAGCCCGTTGTGCCACTGTTAACTACTTTGTCTAGTACACCACGTGTTACTAAATTTTGAGCAATATATGCTTCTCTCTCACTTAAATTTTCTTTTTCTAAAATTACATCTTCAGTAAAATATTGATCTAAAAAATCACTTTCACGACTATTAATAAATGTAGGGAAACCACCTTTGGTTACAAACGCTCTCATTATTGTTCTCCCTCTGGTCCTGCTGGTGCTTGTGGTTGCATTAATCTAAACGGCACGCCAGTTGGTGCATAGCGTTTTCTTTTTGCACTTCTTTCTGCGTGTTTATTAGAAATATTTGCTTCTCTATTACTATCAGCTGCTTGAGCATTAGCACGTTTATTTTGATTAGTTACAGATGATGCAGAATCTCTAGCCATTGCTGTGCCTGATCTCATTCCATATCTTTCTACAATGTCTGATACTTTCATTTTATTTTACCTTATTAAGACGTTGGACTGCTTTACTTGCTGGATTCATACGTTTTGTTCTTTGTGCTTTACGAGCCATCCTTGCACCCATACGTGCCTTTGTTTTTCTAAGTGTTATACGTTTTTTAATGTCAATTGGTTTACTACATTGGCTTGGATCGCTCACTACTCTACCAGCACGTTGACCAACAGCACAACGAAATTTACGAGCAATTTTATTACCCTTACGAGCCCATACAAGTTGTGCTTCCACAACAGGCTCTTGTGATGTAAATTCACTAAAGTTCATAAAGTTATTTATCGGAAAGTTTATGACATTAATAATGTAGCGACAACTGTTAATACGCCAGCGATGATAGTACCACTTGTGCCCATCATGATTTTATTTGTAGTATTCTGTGCTTTGATCATATCTTCTCTAAGGCGAGAAAACTCACGAATACTATCTTCACGCATCCGTTGAACGGATGTCTCAATATTTGTTAGCCTTGTGTCTATGTTATTCACCTTTTCATTCAAAATAAGATACCTTTCGGCACACAGGTCAACGTGTGCTTCTAAATTTTCACGCTCAATTTGAGTCGTTCCGATTGTAGTTACTGACATAGATTCACTCTTCTACGGCTTAAATGCTTCTTAGCATCGTGTTGGTAGGAGCCTTGGTATGTTTTGCCTTTGTAGTGTGCCTAGAAACGATCGTTGTAATATAATACTTTCATCGTTACATAACTATTTATATTAGATTACAAGTTTATTAAAGTATATGTTTCTTAAATCTAGATTTTTTGTTTCAAAAGTAGAAGATAAGAAATTTACAGTTTCATCTAAGTATGGTGTAAATGCTACACCGTCAAAGTCATCTTTTAAAAAATAAACAGGGTCTTGGTCTTTTTCATAGACTTGGCTATGTTCTGTTACAAACTGAAATTCCCACACAGTATGTAGTCCCTTAAACTGGTTTCCGAACTGGTATTGTGCTAGATCTTGTGCATTTAATACCAAAGATTCGTATTGTATAGGCTGACTACGAAGACCTATAATTTGTATCATAGTATTTAAATTTTGCTGCTGATTATACTCTTTGATATTTTTAGATTTTGAATTAGTATTTTTACTATTTGTAATATCTATTAGAGTATAGATAGTGTATTTTTCAGTCAAGTATCACCTACTTTAAGTCAGGACTTCTTCCTCGGACCAAACTTCTACCAAACGCTCTACCCATTTGAAACCCTGCTGCAGCACTTGCCGCACCCATAGCAGTTCTAACAGCAATCTTTTTAGCAACACTGGCTTTTTCAGCATTACCAACACCTGCTAATATATAATTATTTGCTCTTGAATACTGTTTTAATGGTTCATATAGTTCACTTCTAATAGCATTTGTTTTGTAGTACTGAAGCATTCTTGTGTTTACAAGCTGACGTTGAGTAGGACTTAATTTTTCCCAATCAACACCAAGTCTACGCATACTCTTGTAATTTGAATCTTGAATTTTAAGTGCACGTTCTAACTTCATGAATAACCCACGTGCTCGTGGTGTTGGTTTACCTTTTGCTACATCACGTAAATATGCTTTTAGTTCTTCATCAGGTAAGTTTACTTTATCGTTTGTTGTTAATTTGTGCAACGCTTGATATAAATCTGTTCCGCTTTGTCTATAATTTTTAAATTGGTTATTTGCAATAGTACGTTTAGCATATGATTGTGCAATTTTTTGTGTTTGCTCATCACTATTTAAAATGTGCATAGAAATTAAATTTAAAAATGCAAAGTCTGCAACATCATCTACTGCAGTTGCATTGAGTTGTTTGCGGGTACGATACATTTTGCTTTCATTTAAATTGCTCAAGAAACTATACTTTGGAGATTCATCAATTTGATGTCCTCCTTGTATTGCTGCCCATTGTTGTGCTGTGTACTTTTGTTCCATATTACTATTTACCTTATGCAAAATTCGCTGCACTAAATTCCAAGCGGTCAACAATTTTCATTGCATTACCATCACTACCTACCACAACAAACCCTTCTGGATCTGTTACTTTAAAACTGCCGTCTGGTTGTTGTATAAAACTATCTATTGCACGTATTTCACGCATTTTACGTTGGAACATCATTTTAATACGATCTGCTAACAAATACGCTTTATACATTCCAGCAATATCATTTACGTGCTCGTCTAATATTTGTAATACTTGCTGTAATTGTGCTTGTTTATTTTCACGACCACGATCTGATTTTAAACTGTCAATTGCTTTTGCAAATTTTTGTTTAACACGTTCTGTAAATGTTTTTGCAAACTGTGTTGGATCTTGTTGTAATGGCTGTCCGCTTCTAATAGGAGTATTAGCATGTGCTTTTAATTCTTGAATAAGATCAATTGGCATTTGCTTGTTTAATACTTCAAATTGTTTTACATTTTGTCCTAAACTACTTAAATTTTTAATTGCTTGACCAATTTGCGCAACTTCTTTTTTGTCAAATGACACTTGATCGCTAACGTTTTTAATTGTTGCGTCAGTAAACCAAACATTACTACTTGGGTTTAAACTGTCGGCATTAAATCCAAAATTAGCACTCATAGTAGAAATACTGTCTCCAGTGTACTCTGTGTGAAAAACAATGCCCATTTGTGAACTTAATATTTGTTTTCCAACATCACTATCAGTTGGCATTGTGTATGTAATTGTATTTGGTGTAAATGCTACAGCCTGTTGTCCATCAATTTGCACCATTTTAAGATCTGGTCTAGTATACAACATATCGCCTTGCAATACACCTGTAATACCTAGCTCTGGCAAATATTGCAAAGCATAACGTAATTTTTCACGTAACCCTTCTTTGCTAACGTTTTCACCATTTTTAGTAACATCGCCGTGATTTGTTTCAATATCTTCCATGCTCTTGTTTAGCTTGGCATTTTTAGCAAATACACCTTTTGTACCTACAAAAAATTTACCATCACTTGGATCAATACCACAAAAAATGGCAGGACTTCCGTCCCACTTGGTAGTAACATTACTGTCGCCACCACTGCCTGTTAACATTGATAATAGATTATTAAAGCCACTGACTAATTGTTGCACACCAGTAGCACCACGAAGGAAAACAATTTCTTCAGCGTGATCTAAGTGCGTGTTTTTACTACCGCTATCTTCTCCGAAAAGACTTCTTTGTTTAATTCGTTTAATTCGGGATCCACGCTTTGAACGCCTTTTATGAGTCCCACTGATTATATCTTTGATTTTCAACTCTAGCTATTCCTCTTTTAAATTTTCGTGGATCTTTAGTTCTAATACTGTTAATAAGACGTTTATTTAAATCTGCAGCCGTTTCAACATCAAAACTTTCATTAATTAATTCAATTAAATTAATTGCAGTTACAATTACTTGCTCGGCATTAGACTCAACAATCTGTTTTTTGTCTCTCTTAGGAGCCATTGCATTAATTTCTTCTAAAATAGATCTTGTTTTTCTCTTCATAGTAATACTATTTATAAATAATGTTGCTGAAACATTGATGGAAAGCACTTATGGCACTTTTGCATTTTCTGATTAAGAACTTAGGATCCATTGCTAATAAGAACTATAACATCAGTGGTAGCGGGCAACACACAGGCTTACTTTTTTGGCTCATACAGGCTCAAACTTATTGACTCCTAAAGGCTAGCCCGTTGTTCAATATCATACATAGACTAGATAAGG
>Ga0255759_10000252_pt1 | contig 48996 bp, 43 predicted proteins | sample 101ome_20_FD_179959 | JGI IMG/M metagenome (GOLD analysis project Ga0255759, IMG submission 179959) | Coastal salt marsh microbial communities from the Groves Creek Marsh, Skidaway Island, Georgia - 101404AT metaG (version 2) | ecosystem: Environmental > Aquatic > Marine > Intertidal zone >... | reverse complement strand
CGACAAGTTCAAACCAAACTTCAGGGAAAAAACCAGGCAGTTAGAGTCGGAAAGAGAATTTTTCAAAGAGCGAGAGAGGGCTATTGCTCCGCTGTTGGCACAGGTCAAAATAGCCCCACTGTTTTTTGATGTTTAAGCCCGATTGTTCTTCTTTAGATCTTCCGAAAATTTCCGTTGTTACACCTTCCTATAATCAGGGGAAATACATTCGGGAGACGATTGATTCGGTTCTGTCCCAGTCTTACCCGAACCTAGAATACATTGTTATCGATGGTGGCTCTACGGATGAAACCCTGTCGGTTATTAACGATTATGAAGACAGAATAGACTACTTTGTCAGTGAACCAGATGAAGGGCAAAGCCATGCCATCAATAAAGGTTTTGAGCAGGCTACGGGTGATATTCTCTGCTGGTTAAACAGCGACGATCAATTTGCGCCAGATGCCCTCTGGTCTGTTGCTTTGGCATTTATTCAGTCCTCTGCAGATTTGGTCGCGGGCATTTGTGAAGTTTATGAAGACGGCCAATTGGTGCATCGGCATTTGACCAGCTGCGCCAATGGGCCTTTGCCATTGCAGGATATGCTAGATCTCGACAATGGCTGGAACGCCGGGCAGTTCTTTTATCAGCCGGAGGTCTTTTTTTCCAAGGCATTGTGGTCTCGGGCAGGTGGTTATGTACGCCAAGATTGCTACTACAGTATGGATTACGAGTTGTGGTGTCGATTTGCTCTTCATGATGCCAATATTCACGTGATTGGAACCCCTTTGGTTCACTTTCGCAGTCACAGTGAGCAGAAAACCGCCGAACCTGAAAAGTTTAAAAAGGAACTGGTTCAGGTTAGAAATCAGTTTTGTAAAGACAATGGCGTAGAACAAAAAGCCAGTTGTCGTCCTCCGGTGGATTGGCTTAGAAAGTTAAAAGTCGCCTTTGTTAACGATTTGGGTTTTTTGTATGGAGCTGGGGTTGCTCATATGAGGATCGCTGGGGCCTTTGAAATGGCAGGGCACCAGGTTAAGCCTTTTGATTTGCTTAAATACGAGAACTCCGAGGGTTTGTCGAAGCTTTTGACCGATATCGAAGCCTTCTCTCCAGACTTGGTTGTTTTTGGCAACCTGCACGCCTATGCCAGTGATCATGTTCAGACACTCGACGTTCTGGAAAATAAATATCCCTGCTTTTGGTTAACCCATGACTTTTGGTTATTGACGGGGCGTTGTGCCTATTTTGGCGGTTGCAGCCATTATCTAAGGGGTTGTGACCAGTCTTGCCCAACGCCAACGGCTTACCCGATATTGGAGCCTGAACTGATTGCAGCTGCTCACACTAGCAAACACCAACTGATGGCGAGGGCTGAAAATCTGCACTTCTGGGCGAATTCTTCGTGGTCCAAGGAGGTCGTTGAGAACTACCTTGAGGCTAAAGATTTCAGTCAATCAGTTCATGTTGTTAATTTAGGAGTACCTTCAGATCGGTTTAAACCTTCGGATAAGTTCGTTTGCCGTAAAAAACTGGGTATAGATACCAATCACTTCGTGATTGCTTTTAGTGTTTCCTCTTTGAGTGATGCTCGAAAAGGAGGAGATATCCTGGTGGAAGCGTTGGAATATCTGGACACTTCTTCGGTTATCCTGTTGTTGATTGGTCGAATGGATCAAGAAATCGAAATTGGTCGGGCCAAGTTGGTTAGTCTAGGCTATATTAGCGACACCTCTGAAATGGTCACAGCCCTGAATGCCGCTGATATCTACGTAGGGCCAAGTCGAAAAGAGAGTTTTGGACAGATTTTTGTCGAGGCCGCTATGTGTGGGGTACCCTCCGTGGGCTTTTCTGGGTCTGGTGTCGAGTCAGCCATTGTGGATGGTGTGACAGGTACCTTGGTGGAAAAAATGAGCGCAGAGGCGCTGGCTCAGGCCATTAGTTGTCTACGGGAAAATAATGAGCTACGTGAGAACATGGCAAGAACGGCCCAGATATACGCAAAGAACGAATTTTCGTTGGAAAAGTCTTACCACAGTATGTTTTGTTCCTTGAATCAATTAAAGTTGATAGATCAGCTTGGCTTGCCCCACAAGATATCGCTTGCGCCACGAAGCAAACTGGTGTATCAGGCGACACGTAGTTTTATAGAGATGACATGGATTGAGCGCATGAACTATATTGCGGCCAAATCATCAAATCGTGTCTTAGACAAGCTTCCTAGACGACATCGCTCAAAGTTAGGGGCAATGTTACCGACCAGAATTAAGTCGCTTATCCTCAAATGGGTTTTGAGGAACCCCTATTTATGAATATTAAGGCTAAAAGTATCCCTGAAATTACTGTCGTTATTCCATCTTATAATCAATCAAACTATTTGGGGTCGGCAATCAACTCAGTTTTACTTCAAGATTTGGCTGTGGAATTGATTGTCATGGATGGGGGGTCTATCGACGGGTCAATGTCGGTTTTGGAAAAGTACAAAAATGAGCTTACATACTGGCAAAGTGAAAAGGATTCCGGACAAGCAGCGGCTATTAATAATGGTATGAAGTATGGGTCAGCCCCCTACGTTTGCTGGCTTAATAGTGATGATCTCTTTTTGCCCGGAGGTTTGAGGGCGTTGCTGAATGCAATAAAAGAGGACGATAAAGCCCCATTCGTTTATGGTAATGTATTTACGGATTCTGAATTTTCAGGCTCCAGAGAGCCTACAGCTGTTGAAAAATTTGACGAAAATCGCTTGGCTAATAAGTGTATTATCTCGCAACCTGGCACGCTGATTAGAAGGAGTGCCTGGGAAGCCCTTGATGGGCTTGATGCTCAATACCATATGTCTATGGATTACGATTTATGGTGGCGCTTATATAAAAATTTCTCTTCTCCGCGCTATATTTCTGATTTTGTGGCCGTGAATAGGGATCATCAATCAACAAAGACTCGCAATAACAGGCGGGAGCATTATCGTGAGTCCATGCAGGTCGTTAAAAAGCACTATGGTTCGATACCGATTAGGTGGTGGTTAGCCCAACCTTATTCGGTATGGTACAAAGCGTTTTTGCAAAAAGTTCGAGTTTTTTTCACGAGCAATGGTTGACGTTCATTTGATAACTTTGCAGCAGTTCAAGCAGATAACCATTGTATAGGTGATGACATATGAGAATTCCCCATTTTTGAATGAGTTATTATCTTGGTTATATTAACGGTATCTGGCAGGCTCTTGACCTATTTCCCTGCATTGACGACTTTACTTGGCAGAATTTTGTACGGTATAGGGATGAATTGTATAGAGGTGTGGACTTATGAGTGATAAGTTGCGTGTCCTGCATGTCTACCGTACCTACTTCCCTGATACCCAAGGTGGCCTAGAGGAGGTTATTCGTCAGATTTGCCGTAATACCAAGGAGCAGGGTATTGCAAGTCGTGTGTTTATGCTCAGCGATAACCCTGTGCCTGCGGTGATAGAGCGTGAAGAGGCGCAGGTTCATCGGTTTCATCGTACCTTTGAGGTGGCTTCTTGTGGTGTGTCAATTGGATCTCTGAGTGGGTTTAAGCGGCTTGTAGAATGGGCAGATGTTGTTCATTACCACTTCCCTTGGCCGTTTGCGGACCTGCTTCACCTTTTGGGCCGGGTCTCTAAACCGTCGTTACTGACTTGCCACTCCGATGTTGTACGCCAGAAAACATTGCTTAGATTCTATCGCCCGCTTATGAGGGCTTTTTTGAATAAAGTCGACGTCATTGTTCCTACCTCAGAGAATTACTTTGCTAGTAGTAATGAGCTTGGTCGTTACTCAGAAAAAATTGATGTGATCCCTATTGGCCTAGATGAAGAAACTTACCCAAGTGTGTCGAATGAAGAGCTGTCAGCAGTCCGTGAGCGAGTTGGTGAGGGCTTTTTTCTTTTTGTGGGCGTGCTGCGGTATTATAAGGGGCTACATATTCTTATCGATGCGCTTCAGAACACATCCTTGCAGTGCGTTATTACCGGCGCAGGGCCAATCGAAACGGAGCTGAAAGAGCAAGCCACTAAGTTGGGGCTGAAAAATGTTAAGTTTCTTGGGTATGTCAGTGACAGTGAGAAAGTGGCGTTGTATCAACTTTGTCGAGCGGTGGTTTTTCCGTCACACCTGCGCTCCGAGGCTTTTGGAGTGACTCTCATTGAAGGCGCTATGTTTGGTAAGCCCTTAATTTCGTGTGAAATTGGCACGGGAACCACTTATGTTAATGCTGATGGAGAGACTGGCATTGTCGTTCCACCCGCTAATGCAAAGGCTTTACGAGAGGCGATGCTGCAACTGGATGAGGATGAAGCACTGGCCGGCAGCCTGGGAAAAGCGGCACGATCTCGTTATGAGAGACTTTTTACAGGCCGGTTGATGGGTGAACGCTATGCACAACTCTATAAAAAGTTGAGGTGTGAATGAGCCGCTATCTGGTCACGGGTGCATCGGGGTTTATCGGCCGCAGCCTGTCTGAATATCTGGCTTCTCAAGGGCATGAGGTATGGGCCTTGTTGCGTCAACCTAGTGAAGGCCCATGGACTAAAACTTTTTGTTGTGAGATAGGAAAGGATCCGCTGCCAGATAGTTTGTTGGAGGGTGTGGATGGTGTTTTCCATCTTGCCAATGTGGCGCATACGGATCTGACCGGTAGTGACGTTGAGCGCTATTGGCAAATTAATGTAGTGGGAATGAAAGCGTTATTGCAAGCGGCTGTGGATGCCGATGTAAGCCGGTTCGTTTATTTTAGTAGTGTCAAGGCTGCGGCTGATCCAGGTGAAAAGTGTGTGGATGAGCGATGGGATCACATGCCAGGTGATGTTTATGGTCGCTCCAAGCGTGAAGCTGAGCAGTTGGTGTTGGCGGAAGGTAAACGATCTGGCATGCATGTTTGTAATCTACGCCCTTCTCTTGTTTATGGGGTAGGGGTTAAGGGTAATTTATTGCGTATGTTACAGGCCGTGAGGGGGGGGAGATTCCCGCCCTTGCCCGAGTTTGGAAACCGCCGCTCGATGGTTGCTCTGGATGATCTAATCTCTGCTGCGTGGCTTGTGATGGAGAATGCTAAGGCGAATGGGCAGACTTATATTGTTGCAGATGGCATGGGCTATTCTCCTCGTGAGCTTTATGAAGCAATGTGTAAAGAATTGGAGCTTGCTATTCCGCGCTGGGAAATCCCGCTACATTTATTGCGCTTTTGTGCCGCAGCGGGTGACGCGCTGGAGTGGCTATTGAAAAGGAAAATGCCATTTAATTCTCAGGCGTTGATGCGGCTGACTGGTTCAGCATGTTATCGAGCTGAACGTATTCAAAAGGATCTGGGCTGGCAGCCACAGCATACTTTCTTTGATGTGTTACCGCAGATGATTCAAGGGCTGCAATCTTCAGAATTAGAGCGTGGCGTTGGTATGGATAGTCGAAATGTTTGAGTGGGAGCTATTGTTGGGAGTGGCGCTGATTTCTTTCTTGGGTACTTATGTGGTTATCCGGCTAGCACCTCTAATGGGTTTACTGCATACACCAAATGATCGCAGCTCTCACAGCATAGTGGTACCGCATGGAGGAGGCCTGGGCATTGTAGTGGCCGGATCAATTGCGGGATGTTGGTTAATGGCTGAAGCACAGGAAATATGGATAGTGGGGCTAGCTTTACTGCTGGGGTTTGTTGGGCTGGCAGATGATATCCGGCACCTTTCAGCTAAGATGCGCTTCGCTCTGCAAGGTAGTGTTGTTGTGATATTACTCTGGCTGATGGGGCCTTTACCGGAGATTGTGTTTAATTTTCCACAGATGGGGGGTGTGGTATTAATAGGTGGCTGGTTGTTAACGGGGTTGCTGTTTTGGACGGGACTATGGTGGCTTAACTTATTCAACTTCATGGATGGTATTGATGGAATTGCCGCCATGCAGGCCTTATCGATGTTGAGTGCTGCAGCGGTTTTGTCATTTATTGCTCAGCCTGATGTGATCCATTCTGCTGTTTGGTGGTATATGCTTTATGTTGCATCAGCTACGCTTGGTTTTTTACTGCTCAATTGGCCGCCTGCTAAGGTGTTTATGGGGGATGTGGGAAGTCTTTGGCTGGGCTTTTCAATTTTTGCTTTGGCTTTACTATCCATTCAGGAAAATTGGTTGAATTATGGCGTATGGATGATATTGGCCGCATTATTTGTATCGGATGCTACGGTCACACTATTGACGCGTATGATGTGTGGAGAGCGCTGGTACGAAGCACATAGAAGCCACGCCTATCAGCGGTTAAGTCGACGTTTTTCGCCCCAGAGAATGGACACGCGCCAATCGCGGTTTTGGGGGCATCGCCGAGTGACCTTGGGGGCCTTGTTGATTAACCTATTTTGGCTATCGCCGCTTGCGTTAGCTGCTGTTCTCTGGCCCCAATGGATATGGGCTCTTGTGCTAATCGCTTACTTGCCCCTTATTGCAGTTGCTCTGCTGGCTGGATCCGGTAAGCCTGATTATGCGTAGACCGATATTCTCCATTATGTGTGCGATTTGATTCTGTTCATTACCTGTTAGCAGTTTTCAGGTCGCATATATGATGTCTTATGGGCGTGCTGGGATAAGTTGTTGTAAACCCGTGATTGAGTGGATTCAGCCAGATGCTGCTCCTCATAGGCCAGGATGTCTTCTGCCCGGTAGACGACGCGACCACCGATTTTTAGGAAGAGCGGCCCCCAACCAATGCCCCGCCAGCGCTCGAGTGTACGCTGGGATAAGTTCCATCTTTCGGCGAGTTGCTTCTGGTTGATGTGGTTACAGGTAAATTGCGGGTGGTTCATGGCTTTGCTCCTCTGCGTTGTTTTCGCCATGAACGCTTCCTGTTGTGCAGTTATCAAGTGAATAGTGCCGTTGGCGGGTGCTTGATACCGGTCAGTAGTGTATAGTCAGCATTATTCGGTTTGCGGTGCCTTTCCACCACCAATTTTCAAAACTATTCAATAGGTTGTAAGGGTTTTCTCTTCTGTTTTCTCCCTCATTGCGGTTACCAAAAATTTTTAAAATTTTATTGTTACAGCTGGGTAGATTAAGCGGCATATCCCGCTTTTTTTTCGCGTTGATTCTCTCTAAAAAGATTTGCATGTGTTGCAAGAGTCCTGGGGCTTGAAAATATTCTATAAGGCCCCCATATAGCGTTTTATCGAATTTTTTGATTTAAAAAAGGTATTTTAATGAGTGAAACAATAGAAAAGAATGAAAAGCAAACACTGGGTTTTGAGGCAGAAACTAAACAAGTTTTAGATTTAGTGATCAACTCACTGTATAGCAATAAAGAAATTTTTGTCCGTGAGTTAGTGTCAAATGCTTCAGATGCTGCAGATAAATTACGTTTTGCCGCATTATCGGATGAAGCCTTGTACGAAGGGGATGGTGAGCTGAAAGTTCGTCTGACAGTTGATAAACAAGCGCGTACCTTGACGATTTCGGATAATGGGATTGGTATGACTGTGGATGAGGTTAAACAAAACCTGGGTACCATTGCTCATTCGGGTACTAAAAAGTTTTTTGAATCACTAACGGGTGATGAAAGTAAAGACAGCCAAATGATTGGGCAATTTGGTGTGGGGTTTTATTCCGGTTTTATTGTTGCCGACAAAGTGACTGTACTGACACGAAAAGCAGGAGAAGGGAAGGAATCAGGCGTTAAATGGGAGTCTGCAGGCGAAGGTGAATACAGCATCGAGCCCATCGAAAAGCTAACACGTGGCACCGACATTATTCTGCATTTAAAAGAAGGCGAAGATGAGTTCTTAGAGAGTTATCGTCTGCAAGGAATTATTCATAAATTTTCTGAGCATTTGGATATTCCAATTGTGATGAAAAACGAAAATAAAGTAGATAGTGAGGGCGAAGAAAAAGCGGACGAGCCGGACGAAATTACGGTTAATAGTGCGACGGCTTTGTGGACAAAAGCAAAGAATGAATTAACAGAAGACGACTATAACGATTTTTATAAACAAACACTGCATGATTACCAAGACCCACTGGCTTATACGCATAGCAAAGTGGAAGGTAATAATGAATACACTTTATTGCTGTACGTACCGTCTAAAGCCCCCTTTGATATGTGGGATAGAGAAGCAACCAGTGGTGTAAAGCTCTACGTAAAACGTACTTTTATCATGGAAGGTGGTGAATTAATGCCACGTTATTTGCGTTTTGTGAAAGGTATTATTGACTCTGATAGCTTGCCTTTAAACGTATCACGTGAATTGTTGCAACAAAGCAAACAAATCGATGTCTTAAAGGCCGGAGCAGTTAAAAAAATCCTCTCTCTAATTGAAGGCTTGTCTAAAAAAGACCCCGAAAAATTTGACACTTTTTGGGCCGAGTTTGGGCCTGTTTTAAAAGAAGGCCCCATCGAAGATTTCAAAAATAAAGATCGAATTGCAAAATTGTTACGGTTTGCCTCAACCAAAACCGATGGTCAGCAAACAGTAACGTTGGCCTCATACATTGAAAATATGCAAGAAGGTCAAGATAAAATCTATTATCTAACCGGTAGCGCTTATGCCACTGTTAAAAACAGTCCGCACCTTGAAGTGTTTAAAAAGAAAGGGATTGAAGTGTTGTTATTAACTGATCATGTCGATGAATGGTTAGTGCAGCATATGCCTGAGTTCGATGGTAAATCTTTACAATCTGTCGCTAAGGGCGATCTTGACTTGGATACAGGCGACAAAGGTGAGGCTGATAAAAAAGCTGAAGATAAGAAAGGTGATGAGTCACTCAATAGCGTGATTGAACAGATTAAAAAAACACTAGATGGAAAAGTTAAAGAAGTTCGGATCAGTTCAAGGTTAACAGACTCTCCCGCTTGTTTAGTAGCAGATGAGCACGAAATGGGTGCGCATATGGAACGGATAATGAAAGCCGCCGGTCAGAAGATGCCCGTCAGCACCCCTATTTTTGAAATAAATGCTGATCATGCGCTTATTCAACGTTTAAAGGATGAAACAGATGATGATCGTTTTGCTGATTTATCCCACTTGTTATTTGAGCAGGCTTTATTGAGCGAAGGTGGGCAGTTAGAAGACCCGGCGACCTTTGTTCATCGCCTAAATAAACTGTTGCAGTCTTTATTATAACAGCGGACTTTTAGCGCGATTCAAATCCTATAAAGGCGGCCAATGGCCGCCTTTATAGTGTAAGAGGTGATTGATAAAGATATTAAAATTAGAACCTTAAATACACGTTGAGCCCAGAGTTTTGATAATGATGGCGCTTCGCCGAGCGGTAAATTTGTTGGGCTAAATAAATGTCATTTAACCGTTGAGCATGGTGGTTTTTATAATAAGAATGCCGGGGGCGGTTATACCCATAAGAGTGATGCTTGGGCTGGTGGTGATATGTTGAATAACCGTAAGAATGGTGTTTTTTCAAATGTTTCTTTATGTGCCCTTTTTGATGAGAGGCATGATGATTTGAATGCCGCTTTTTCGTTGAGCCAACAGACCGTTGGCTGTGATGATGCGAATAGTGAGGGTGATGTTGATAGCCATGAGAGTGGTGATAGTGGCGGCCATCAGCAAAAGCGACTGAGCTCATCATGAGGAGAGAGCAAAAAACAACGCTGGTTAGTATATTGAGTTTTTTCATCATCTTATCCTTAACTGCATTAGCAGTTCTTTATAAAGTGCAGTTAAAGGATAAGACAGCGTGATGAATTTAAACTGAACGCCTTTGATAAAAATTGAAAGGGGCGAGAGAGAGCTTTTAAGGTAATTGAACCGGTGCGCTGGGTGCCCAGTGATCTGCTTTATGCTCAGCAACAACAGTGGTGTAGACACCCCCCCTGACGTTAAATTCAGCTGATAGACGCATAAACCTTGGTTGGCAGGCTTTAACCAGATCGTCTAGTATGGAATTGGTGACAGCTTCATGAAAAGCCCCTTTATCCCGGTAAGACCAAATATAAAGTTTAAACGATTTTAATTCGATACAGCTTTCGTTAGGCACATACTCAAGTGTCAATGTTGCAAAATCAGGTTGACCTGTTTTTGGACATAAACACGTAAATTCAGGCGTATCAATGCGAATCGTGTAGTCCCGTTCAACGTTGGGATTAGGGAAAGTTTCTAAGTCGGTATTGGGTTGTGTGCTCATTAAAAATATCGCTGGTTTGTTTTAAAAATGGCATTATACAATGAATCTAAAAAGAAGGGGTTTAATCCCCTTTTTTAAGGGATAATTGCCTGGTTGGCTTTGTGAAAAAAGCACAATCATGTATTGTTAGCGGATGCGTTTGGAAAAAATAAAATTAGCCGGTTTTAAGTCATTTGTTGACCCAACAAGTATACCTTTTTCGAGTGATTTGATCGGTATTGTTGGGCCAAATGGTTGTGGCAAATCCAATGTGATTGACGCGGTCAGGTGGGTGCTGGGTGAAAGCTCGGCTAAACACTTGCGAGGCGACCAAATGGCAGATGTTATTTTTAATGGATCAACGACACGAAAACCAGTTGGGCAAGCCTTTGTGGAGCTTGTTTTTGATAACACTGATGCAACAATTACCGGCGAATTTGCAAGTTACCGACAAATATCGTTAAAGCGACAAGTGAATAGAGAAGGGCAATCGGTTTACTTCTTAAATGGCACACGATGTCGACGAAAAGACATTACCGATTTGTTTCTTGGGACGGGGCTTGGGCCACGCAGTTATGCGATTATTGAGCAAGGAACCATCTCTCGCTTAATTGAAGCAAAACCGGATGAACTGCGTGTTTTTCTTGAAGAAGCGGCGGGTATTTCCAAATATAAAGAGCGCCGACGTGATACTGAGAATCGGATGCGTCGCACAAGAGAGAATTTAGAAAGAATTGCTGATTTATGTGAGGAAATTGAGAAACAATGTCGGCACTTAAAGCGCCAAGCAAGTACCGCTGAACGTTATAAAGTACTTAAAGAGGAAGAACGACAATTAAAGGCCCAGTTATTAGCATTGCGCTGGCGGGCATTAAATGATCAAGACGAGAAGCAGCGTAACGCCATCAATTTACTAGAAATAAAAGCAGAAGAAACGATAGCTGAACAACGTGATCTTGAAAAAAATATCGAACGACAGCGTGTTCAGCAGCACGCGCAGCAGAGCTCATTAGCAGAAATCCAAGCCGAATTTTACAAACTCGGTTCCGACATAGCAAAGATGGAGCAAGAACTTCAGCACGATCAACAATTAAAACAACAGCTTCAGACTGAGCTGACCCAGTTAAAATCAACGCTTAGCACCTCTGAACAGGCGTTGACGAGTGAAGAAAGAAAAATAAATGAAATTGTTGAATCAATTAGCAGCAGTGAACGATTGCTTGCTGATGCAAAGCAACAAGAAGAAAAAGCTGCTGAAGTGCTTGTTGATGTAGAGCAAGCAATGAATCAATGGCAAAACGCCTGGGATGATTTTACTTACCAAGTAGCCGAACCCAAGCGAAAGATAGATGTTGAGAAAACAAAAATAGATCAGTTAGAAAATCAGTTGTTGCAATCTAATAAACGATTGGCGATGGCAAAAGATGAACAAGAAAGCTTGCAACAGACACTGAGAGCTAATGATTTATCGGCTCTTCAAAAACAACTCGCTTCGCTTGAGGTGCAACAACAAAAAGATCAGGCGTTACTGAATGAAAATCAGCAAAAGAAAGTACGTTCGCAACAACGGGTTTATGACGCGAATGATCAATTAGCTCAACTCCGTGCAGAGCATTCTCAATTAGCAGGCAGGCTTGAATCTGTTATTGTGTTGCAGCAGTCAAACGCCGGGAAGGCCGATACATCGCTTGTTGAATGGCTTGATAAAATGGGGTTGGCAAATGCCTCGAAACTCATTGAGAAAATTGAGGTGGCGCCTGGCTGGGAAAAAGCCGTAGAAACGGTTTTAGGTGCCAGGCTTCATGCAATTTGTATTGATGATATGGACGCTATTTTTAACACTGACAAGGACTACCCTGTTGGTAACTTGACGTTATTCTCTGCCGCTGATACTTCTCGAACGCCTCCTGCTAAAACCTCTTTGGCCAGCTTGATATCTTCTGATTTACCGACCATGGTCATGCTTAAAAACGTTCACTTTGCCGACACGATAGAGCAGGCAAAAAACTTGATCGCTTCATTAGAAGAGCATGAGTCAGTGATTACTAAAGCAGGGGTTTGGTTGCATGCGGATAGCATCGGTTTCCAACACCAAGAGGAAAATGACAGTGCCTTAGTGCTTGAAAAAGAGAAAAAAGATTTAACGAAAAAATTGCAGCAGGCGTCATTAAAAATCTCTCAAAAAGAACACGCATTAGAGAAAGCACGTGACGAATTATCTCAATTGGAAACGTTGGTGGTTGAGTTGCGACAACAAGAAAGTGCAGCGGTTAAGCAAGTATCTCAATTAGCGATGCAATTAAATGATCAACGTTCAAAATGTGAAGCAGCTCAACAGCGGTTACTGCAAATAGAAGTGGATATTAAGCAAATAATAAAAAATCAGGCGGCAAATGAAGCCAATTTGGAAGACAGTCAACAGGCGCTGACGACGGCTAAAGAGCAATCAGTGATTATCGAATCCCAGCGAGATGCCCTACAACAAGAACGCTCGACAAAAAAAATGGCACTTGATGAAGCAAGACGTGATAGTCATCGCGCTCGTGAATCGATGCACGGCTTAATGTTGAAAGTTGAAGCACAACGCTCGTCACAAGCGTTAAAGAATCAAAATCTAACGGTTATAAAAGGGCAGATTGAAGAGGCATCGGCGAAAATTCTTGAGCTGGAGACTCAATTAAGAACCCGAGATGAGCCTTTAGATGAGAAGAAAAAAACCCTGGAGGGGTTGCTCGACAGTCGCGTGGAAATTGAAAAAAGTCTGACAGAAAAAAGGGTGGCGACAGAAAAGACGGATCAACAGATCAGGACATTAGAGACAAAACGACATCAGCTTGAACAGCAAGTTCAGCAAGCAAGAGAAAATGCTTCACAAGCCAAAATTGAACATCAAGAGGTGGCGGTACGTAAACAAACCTTGGTGGAGCAATTGCAGGATTCCGGTGTCGAGTTAGTCGAAACGCTGAGCAATTTACCTGATGATGCGCAAGACGCTCAATGGCAAGAGCAAGTTAATAATCTGACTGAAAAAATTCATCATCTAGGGCCGATCAATCTCACAGCAATAGAAGAATATGAAACGCAATCGGAAAGGAAGCGGTATTTAGAGAGTCAGCAACTGGATTTGACCGAATCTTTAAAAACGCTCGAGGCGGCAATAGAGAAAATCGATAAAGAGAGTAGAAGCTTATTTAAAGAAACGTTTGATAAAGTAAACAGCGGTTTTGAAAAACGGTTTCCCAAGCTGTTTGGCGGGGGGCACGCCTACTTGCAACAAACGGGAGAAGATTTGCTTGAAACCGGTGTGACCGTCATGGCAAGACCTCCTGGAAAGCGTAATAGTTCGATTCACTTGTTGTCGGGTGGGGAAAAAGCCTTAACTGCGGTTGCCTTGGTGTTTTCAATATTCGATCTTAATCCGTCGCCTTTTTGTATGTTAGATGAAGTGGATGCGCCGCTGGATGAGGCGAATGTTGGACGGTTTGGTGAATTAGTGAAAGAAATGTCAGAAAACGTTCAAATGATTTTGATTACGCATAACAAGGCGACCATGGAAATATCACGTCAATTGGCGGGTGTCACCATGAAAGAGCCGGGTGTGTCGAGATTAGTGGCGGTTGATCTGGATGAGGCTGCTAAAATGGCCGCAAGTTGATGCATGATTAATATGACTGTTAGGAAGAGGAAATGGAAGAAAATTCGTTAAGGTTAATATTGCTGATTGTGGGTGTTTTTATACTCTTGGGTATTTATTACTACGATGTGTTGCAAAAGAAAAAAGCTATTCAAGAGGATGATTTTGAGCACTCGCTGAACAGACGAGTTGACCCCGTGGTAGAGACTGATTCAGATTTTTCCGGTGTTTACGAGGAGCAGCAAATTCAAACAGTTGCAGAAGACACGACGCAGAAAGAGCTGAAGGAATCAGACTTTACGCCGGCGTTAGACAATGACGATGTGCCTGTTGCCGAACAGATACCGGTTGTCCAGTTGGCGGTGTTGCCCATTCAAGGTCAGGTTCTGGCTGGAAAAGATCTGTTAGAGGCCTTTACACAGTTAAATCTTGAGTTTGGTGATATGGGTATTTTCCATCGTTACGAGCGTTATAACGGGGTTGAAACTCAGCAGTTTCATGTGGCGAATATCTTGGAGCCCGGCACATTCCCAGTGGGGAGCATGAATGATTTTGAATCAACAGGTATCGTCTTGTTTTTTCAAGCAAGCGACATGGTTAATGCTGAGGAGGCATTTGAAAACATGCTGGACGTAGCGCGGCAATTAAGTCAGAGCCTTAAAGCAAAGTTAGTGGATGCTGAAATGAAGGAATTAGTGCCTGAAAAAATCGTGGAGATTCAATCTCGACTAGCCACTCTTGCACCACGATGACGGCCAGTGAAGCTGTTGTACAGCGTATTAAGATGTTACGTGAAGAAATTAACCAGCATAACCGGAGCTACTATCAATACGATGCGCCGAAAATTCCCGATGCCGATTATGATGCGCTGATGCGTGAACTGCAGTTGCTTGAGACTGAAAACCCAGAACTCATCAGTCCTCATTCACCAACACAACGTGTCGGGTCAGAACCACTGAGTTCATTTCAACAGGTTGAGCATCAGCAGCCAATGTTGTCATTGGATAATGCATTTAACGACGAAGAATTTGAAGCATTTGATAAACGCGTGAGAGATCGACTGGCGATACGGGGTGATGTTGAATACCTTGTGGAACCCAAGCTTGATGGGTTGGCCATTTCACTTCTGTATGAACAGGGTGTCTTGGTCCGTGCAGCGACCAGAGGGGATGGTAAAAAAGGTGAAGAGGTGACTGAGAATGTTAAAACGATCGGCGCCATACCTCTTGAACTGACGGGTCAGAACTTGCCTGAAACGATAGAAATAAGGGGGGAGGTGTTTATGCCTTTGCCCGGTTTTCAAAAACATAACCAGCGGGCGTTGGCGTTAGGGGAAAAACCGTTTGCAAACCCAAGAAATGCAGCGGCAGGAAGTTTAAGGCAGCTGGATTCAAAAATCACGGCGAAACGGCCACTGGCTTTTTACAGTTATGGTATGGGTCTTGTTGAGGGTGAACATTTGCCAGCAACACAAAAAGAATTGTTCACCGTGCTGGCTCAATGGGGACTGCCGGTTTGTGATCAGGTGACTGTTGCGTCCGGTATTGCACAGTGCCACCAGGCTTATCAGCAGTTGGAAAAAAAACGTGCCTTACTGCCCTATGAGATTGACGGTGTGGTGTTTAAAGTAAATGACTTCGCCTTACAAGAAAGGCTAGGTTTTGTTTCACGAGCACCTCGGTGGGCCATTGCTCGTAAGTTTCCGGCTCAAGAAAAAATGACCGAAGTGAAGGCGGTTGATGTGCAAGTAGGGCGTACAGGTGCTATTACGCCTGTTGCGCGTTTAGCGCCTGTTTTTGTGGGCGGTGTTACCGTGACCAATGTGACGCTTCATAATGAAGATGAAATGCACAGAAAAGATGTGCGGGTGGGTGATACGGTGATCGTCAGGCGTGCAGGTGATGTTATCCCTGAAATCGTCTCGGTTGTTCAGGGTAAAAGAAAAAATGAAGCAAAGGTTTTTCAAATGCCCACGCATTGCCCGGTTTGTGGCTCCAAACTCGAGCGAACCCAGGGTGAAGCGGTCATTCGATGCCCAGCAGGGTTATTTTGTCGCGCACAGATAAAAGAATCGATCAAACATTTTTCATCCCGCAAGGCAATGGATATAGACGGCCTAGGGGATAAGATTGTTGAGCAAGTGGTTAGTCTGGCATTAGTGAAGACGCCAGCCGATTTGTATTATCTAACGCAAGAGCAATGGTCAGGCTTGGAACGAATGGCTGAGAAATCGGCCAATAATATTTTAGCAGCGCTTGAGAAAAGTAAATCCACAACCTTGGCAAAATTTTTATACGCATTGGGTATCCGAGAGGTGGGCGAAGTTACAGCAGCTAGTTTAGCAGCTCATTTTGGCCAACTGGATGCGATTCAACGAGCATCAGTTAACGATTTGGAAGAAGTGCCAGATGTGGGGCCTATTGTTGCTCAGCATATTGTGGCTTTTTTTGAGTTGGAGCATAACCGTAGCGTTATTTCGGCTTTGCAAGCGGTCGGTGTGCATTGGCCGAATATAGAAACCGCTGCTCAAGCTGATCGGCCCTTGAAAGGTAAGGTTTTCGTTTTGACCGGAACGTTACCCACAATGACGCGAGATGAGGCGAAAGAAGCGCTGGAGCAATTAGGTGCAAAGGTCACAGGGAGTGTCTCTAAAAAAACTGATTTTGTAGTGGCTGGAGAAGCGGCCGGGTCAAAATTGAAAAAAGCGCTGACATTAGGGATTGAGGTTTTGTCAGAAGAGGGGTTAATAAAGCTGATGTCTGAGGCTTCAAGGGCATTATAAACAGAATGAATGACGATCTAGAAACACAAGTCTGCGTGCTACAAAGCCACTTGGATGGCATGATTTCTCGAGCCAAAAAAAACGAAGAGATGTTGCAGCAGTTCCAAGACCTGGAGATGCGCTTGCTATCATTGAATTCTCTGCGTGAATTAATTGAACATATCAATGACGATGCCAAGCGTGTTTTTAATCTTGATTCTTTGTCGGTGGTGCTAGGCGATGAAAAGGCTGAGATACGGCAATTTCTTGTAGAAGATGGGTTTCGCTTTAAGCGTTATCAAAGTTTGATGTTATTAGCGAATACGTCGCTGTTTAAAGAAAAAATCGGTCTGTCTCATCGAGTTCATTTGGGTGAAGCTTCAAGCGTTTTGGTAAAGAACTTTTGGCCTGAGAATCAAAAAACACCCAAAACAGTAGCCCTTATTCCTTTGGTGCGGCGTGGTGTTTATCTAGGTTGTATGGTCTTTGGCAGTGATGATGAAGCTCGTTTTCAGTTTGATTTGTCAACGTATTTTTTGGAGCGGTTGGGTAAAGTGCTGAGCGTGTGTGTGGAAAACACGTTGAATTACGAACAACTTCGCCGTAGCAGCCTTTTTGATACGTTAACAGGTGTTAACAATCGTCGTTTTTTTGAACAGAGGATGGATGAGGAAATGATGCGTTCAATAAGAACGGGTGATTGTTTGTCGTGTTTGTTTATTGATATAGATTTTTTCAAAAAAGTAAATGATACCTTTGGTCATCAAGTGGGTGATATGGCCCTACGCCATGTGGCAGAAATATTACGAAGTCAGTTGAGAAGTAATGATATTCTCGCGCGTTATGGAGGCGAGGAATTTGTTGTAATTTTGCCTACTGCTGAAGAAAAAAAGGGTGTCGAGGTGGCTGAAAGGATGCGTCAGGCGGTTGCAGAGGCTCAACTTGAAGTGGCAGACAAAGAGCTGGTGCAGTTGACCGTCTCTATCGGCGTGTCGACTTTTGTTGTTGAGGAGTCAAATACTTCTGATACCCTGGATCGTACCGCCTTGATTGGGTTAGCTGATAAGGCGTTGTACCAGGCAAAAAAATCAGGACGCAACTGCGTGAAAGGGGGCGGAAAAGTCAAGAGTCAGCCAAGTCGTTCAAAAAAGGTCGGTTAGGGCTGGAAATCTTACTTCAACAGCTCTCCATCAATTTTTATTTTCATTCTCGGTGTTTATCTTGTGTCAAGTATTACGACAGCTGTGCTTTGTTGAGTGAGAGGAAACAAAGTTCTCAGAGGCTGTGATTTTCGGGTATAATTTCCACTTTGTTTTCCATGATTTTTTAGGCGAGAAAATAGCGGCTTAAAGCTTGATTATTATTCGCTTACCTTAATGATTTGTTTGAACTATTTGGCGTCCTAGGAGATACCAGTATATGTCTGAAATGGTAAAAGAAACGATTCCTGTCAACATTGAAGATGAGATGCGGCAGTCTTATTTAGACTACGCCATGAGTGTTATTGTTGGTCGTGCATTGCCGGATGTAAGAGATGGCTTGAAGCCAGTTCACCGTCGTGTTCTATTTGCCATGAATGTGCTCAATAATGACTGGAATAAGCCGTATAAAAAGTCTGCGCGTATTGTGGGTGACGTCATTGGTAAATATCACCCGCATGGTGATACGGCTGTTTACGATACCATCGTTCGTATGGCGCAACCTTTTTCTATGCGTCATATGCTGGTAGATGGTCAAGGTAACTTTGGATCAGTTGATGGTGATTCGGCTGCGGCGATGCGTTATACCGAGATCAGAATGTCAAAGTTATCGCATGAAATGTTGGCTGATCTGGATAAAGAAACCGTCGATTTTAGTGCAAACTATGATGAATCTGAACACGAGCCTACCGTCTTACCTGCCCGAGTGCCTTTGTTGCTGGTGAATGGCTCTTCGGGTATAGCCGTGGGCATGGCGACTAATATTCCACCGCATAACCTGGCTGAGGTGACGTCGGCTTGCCTGCGCTTAATTGAAGATCCTGAAACCACCATTGAGCAGCTGATGGAGTGTATTCCGGGGCCTGATTTTCCAACGGCGGGCCTAATTAACGGGGCGACAGGTATTCGAGAAGCCTATGAAACAGGCCGGGGGAAAATCTATTTGCGTGCTCGTTATCACGTCGAAGGTGATGAAAGCCCTAACAGTAAATTATCAATCGTCGTGACAGAGCTGCCGTATCAGGTGAATAAAGCGCGGTTAATGGAAAAAATTGCTCATTTGGTTAAAGAAGGTAAGTTAGAAGGTATTTCAGGGTTGCGTGACGAGTCTGATAAAGAAGGGATGCGCATGGTGATTGAGTTGAAGCGCGGGGAAGTGCCTGAAGTCATTATCAATAACCTGTATCAGCATACTCAGTTGCAAAACGTGTTTGGCATTAATATGGTGGCGTTAATTGATGGCCGCCCCAAATGTCTGAACCTTAAACAAGTACTTAATGCGTTTATAGATCACCGAAGGGAAGTGGTCACACGCAGAACCCTGTATGACTTGCGTAAAGCACGCGAAAGGGCCCACATATTGGAAGGCTTGGCGGTAGCCTTGTCTAATATTGATGAAATGATTGCCATGATTAAGGCGGCTAAAACACCTGCCGACGCTAAAGTTGATTTGTTGGCGGCCTCATGGCAACCTGGCTTGGTTTCCGAGTTACTTTCTAAGGCAGATTCAAGCCGTTCTCGCCCAGATAAGCTAGAAGAGAAATACGGCCTGGTGAGTGGTGCTTATCATCTATCACCGGCGCAAGCTCAAGCCATTCTTGAACTGCGTTTGCACCGATTGACCGGGTTGGAGCAAGATAAAATTCTGCAAGAATACAAAGAGCTTTTGTTTGTTATAGACGATTTGCTTGATATTTTAGCCAGCCATCAGCGTTTAATGTCTGTGATCAGTGATGAATTAAAACAACTGATCGAGGAATATAAAGAAGATCGCCGGACAGAAATAGTTGATAAGTTTTTAAATCTAACGGCTGAAGATTTAATTACAGAAGAAGATATGGTGGTGACCTTATCACACGAAGGTTATGTAAAATCACAACCCCTAACATCGTATACGGCGCAACGCAGAGGTGGTAAGGGTAAAACAGCGGCCAATACAAAAAATGAAGACTTCATTGATAAGTTATTCATTGCAAATACCCATGACACCGTTTTATGTTTTTCCAGCAAAGGAAAAGTGTATTGGCTACGGGTGTTTAACCTGCCGGTTGCCAGTCGAATTGCCAGAGGTAAGCCGATTGTGAACTTGTTGCCACTGGAAAGTGATGAGCGAATAAATGCTATTTTACCAATTCGCGAGTTTAACGACGATGAATTCATCTTTATGGCAACAGAGTCAGGAACGGTTAAAAAGACACGTATAAAAGAGTTTGAAAAGCCACGTGCAAACGGCAAAATAGCTATCGATTTACGAGATGACGATACGTTGGTTGGTGTTGCGGTAACAGATGGTCAGAAAGACGTTATGTTGTTTGCGAGTTCAGGAAAAGTTGCTAGTTTTCAAGAAGCGGATGTGAGAGTGATGGGGCGTACCGCCGGTGGTGTGCGTGGTATGCGTATAAAAGAAGATGAGCGGATCATTTCTTTGATTATTGCTGAGCCCGGTACCGTCCTGACATTGACGGAAAATGGCTACGGCAAACGGACAAAAATTGACGAATACCCCATTCATAAACGTGGTGGACAAGGTGTCATTGCGATGCAAACCAGTGAGCGTAACGGTGCGTTAGTTGGTGCGGTACTTGTGGACGAAACCGATGAGCTGATGTTGATCACTGATGGCGGTACGTTAGTGAGAACGCGAACACATGAAATATCAATTTTAGGAAGAAATACGCAAGGTGTTCGTGTTATACGCCCCGCTGAGGGTGAAAAAGTGATTGGCTTAGACCGTATTGCAAATTTAGATGATGAATCAGTGGATGAAAATGATGCCTCATCGGATGAAGAAATAACTGATTAATAGTTTTAAGGAGAGCGAGATGTCGCGCGTATTTAATTTTAGTGCTGGCCCGGCTGCGGTGCCAGTTGAGGTATTGAAAAAAGCTCAAGACGAAATGCTTGAATGGCAGGGTTCAGGAATGTCGGTGATGGAAATGAGTCATCGTGGGAAAGAGTTTATTTCTATAGCAGAAAAGGCCGAAGCTGATGTCAGGGAATTAATGAATATTCCTGATAATTACAAAGTGTTGTTTTTACAAGGTGGTGCAACGACACAATTTTCCATGGTGCCCATGAATTTGCTGCGAGGCAAAGAGAAGACTTGCTACGTTAATACGGGGGCTTGGTCTAAAAAAGCGATTAAAGAAGCGAAAATTCACAGCAATGTGCAGGTTTCGGCAACGGCCGAAGACACAGGGTTTACATCAATCCCTGCTATAGATAGTTGGGATATTGATCAAAATGCAGCTTATTTACACTACACCAGTAATGAAACGATAGGGGGTGTTGAATTCCAGTCTATTCCCGATGTTGGCGATATGGATTTAGTGGCAGATATGTCATCAAATATCTTATCCAGAGCAATAGATGTCAGTAAATTTGGCGTTATTTATGCGGGTGGCCAAAAAAACATGGGGCCATCAGGTATCGCGCTAACCATCGTACGAGAAGATTTGATTGGTTATGCAAAAGAGGGCTCGCCGTCGATGATGGACTATAAGAACCATGCAGATGCTGGTTCTATGTTTAATACACCCGCAACGTACAGTTGGTACTTAATGGGGCTCGTGTTTGAGTGGCTTAAAGAACAAGGCGGTGTGGCAGCCATCGAGGCGCGAAATATTCGCAAGGCCGAAAAATTATATAACGTGATTGATGCGTCAGATTTTTATGCGAACCCTGTAGAATTGACGTCCCGTTCTAGAATGAATATTCCGTTTACGTTAGCTAACCCGGAATTAGATGCTTTGTTTTTGAGTGAAGCAAAAGCAGCTGGCCTGGAAACGCTGAAAGGCCACCGTTCTGTCGGCGGCATGCGTGCGAGCATATATAATGCCATGCCGGAAGCAGGCGTGGATGCGCTGATCAGTATGATGTCAGAATTTGAAAGAACAAAAGCGTAGACAAGCAGTTAATAATTAATAGGGTACTGAACATGTATAAAATACAAACATTAAATAATATTTCCGTGAAAGGTCTTGATAAGTTTTCAAGAGAGAAATATGAAGTCGCGTCGGAAATGCAGCATCCAGATGCTTATATTCTCCGTTCTTTTAAACTTCATGACGTAGAAATACCAGAGAGTGTCTTAGCAATCGGTCGAGCCGGCGCAGGTGTCAATAATATTCCCGTCGAAAAAATGAGCGCCTTAGGCGTGCCTGTTTTTAATGCACCTGGTGCAAATGCTAACGCAGTAAAAGAGCTGGTGGTCACCGGTATGCTGCTGGGTTGCCGCAATATTTGTCAGGCTTGGGAATGTGCAAAAAACCTTGAAGGTGATGATGAGTCTATCAGTAAAGAAGTCGAACAAGTTAAGAAAAACTATGTTGGTTTTGAATTGCCAGGCCGAACATTGGGCGTCATCGGCCTTGGCGCGATAGGGACCTCCGTGGCGAATACGGCTCAAGATTTGGGCATGAATGTTGTCGGTTTTGATCCTGCTATTACGGTTGAACGAGCATGGCAACTCTCATCTTCTATTGAATCAGCCAATACGGTTGATGAGTTATTGGCTAAATCTGATTTTGTAACCATCCATGTGCCGTTTAATGAAGGAACAAAAGATCTAATCAATGCTCACCGTATCAATACAATGAAGGACAACGCGATTATTTTAAATTTCTCGCGAAATGGCATTGTGAATGATGAAGATGTAGTCGCTGCGTTAGATGCGGGTAAACTCTACGCGTATATTTGTGATTTCCCTAGTAACTTGTTGAAAAACCACCCACGTGTGATTACCTTGCCGCACTTAGGCGCCTCAACGGCGGAAGCGGAAGAAAATTGTGCGATCATGATTGCAGATCAATTACAAGATTTTCTGGAAAATGGAAATATAAAAAATTCAGTTAATTTTCCTAAAGTGAAAATGCCAAGAGTGGGTGGGTACCGTATGGCTATTGCTAATTCAAATGTGCCAAACATGGTGGGGCAAACTTCAAGTATTTTAGCGGAAACAGGCCATAACATATTGGATTTAATAAATAAATCCAGAGGTGATTTGGCGTATACATTACTGGATGTTGATACGGAAATTACCGAGGATGTAGTAGAGCAGATTAAAGCGATTGATGGCGTTTTATCTGTTCGCACAATTTAAGGAATTTTCATGAGTGTTAATGATCCATTAACTGAATTACGGAAGGCTATCGATGCATTAGATAGCCAATTATTAACACTTTTTAATCAACGGGCGAACTTAGCTAAAGAAGTCGCCACTGTAAAAATGCAAGAAGGCGAGTCGGTTGATTTTTATCGGCCTGATCGTGAGGCCTCTGTTTTAAGGCGAGTAAAAGAGCAAAACCCTGGCCCGCTAAAAGACGAGCATGTTGCACGAATTTACCGTGAACTGATGTCCTCTTGTTTGGCATTAGAAAAACCCCTGACAATTGCTTACCTTGGGCCATCGGGAACATTTACTCAAGAAGCGGCGCTTAAACATTTTGGTCATGCTGTTAAGACGATAGAGGCTATTAGCATTGCGGATATTTTTCGTGCAGTTGAAAACGGAGAAGCCCATTATGGTGTTGTTCCGGTGGAGAACTCGACCGAAGGTGTTGTCAATCATACGCTAGACACGTTTATGGACTCCTCTTTGCAAATATGTGGTGAAGTGGCATTGAGGATACATCATCATTTATTAACAAAGTCAAATTCCTTAGATGAGATAAACGTCATCTATTCGCATCAACAATCGCTAGGGCAGTGTCGACAATGGCTTATGTCGCATCTGCCGAATGTTGAAACTGTTGCGGTAAGCAGCAATGCAGAGGCAGCGAGACTAGCAGGCGAGGAGGGTGCAGCGGCTATTGCTGGAGAAGTGGCCTCTGAGATTTATGATTTAAAGATATTGGCCGCTAACATTGAAGATGAAGCCAACAATACAACACGTTTTTTGGTTATTGGGCAGCAAAAAGTGCCACCCAGTGGTGTAGATAAAACGAGCATGATGATTTCGACCAAAAATATTGCCGGTGCCTTGCAAAGTGTCTTAGCCCCTTTTGCTTATGCGGGAATTAGCTTAAACAAGATAGAATCCAGGCCCTCCAGGTTAGTCGCTTGGGATTATGTTTTTTTTGTAGATATTGATGGTCACCAAGATGATGAAAAAGTCGCTGCCGTCTTGCAAGAATTATTGCCCAATGTGAATTTATTAAAAGTGCTCGGTTCCTACCCTAAAGCAGTAATATAACAATAAGACAGCAGGCTTTCCCCGCGAAATATTAATTATATGGCATCAAAAAATCTATTTTGTGATTTGGCATTCGAGCCAATTAACGGATTATTTCCTTACCAGCCAGGCAAACCCATTGATGAATTACAAAGGGAGCTGGGGCTGAAGGATGTTGTTAAACTGGCCTCAAATGAAAATCCATTAGGCCCGAGTGAATCGGTAAAAAAAAGGATACAGCAGTCGTTAGATGACCTGTCTCTTTATCCCGATGGAAACGGTTTCTATTTAAAAAAAGCATTGTCCGATAAGCTGGGCGTGCCAGCGGATATGATTACCTTAGGGAATGGATCAAATGACGTGCTGGACGCTATTGCTCGTGTATTTTTAAGCAGTGGCCGAGAGTGCATTTATTCTGAATATGCTTTTGTTGTGTACGCAATCGCCACACAATCGGTGGGCGCAACGGCTCGCGTATCAAAAGCGTATCAACCCGATCAGCAAAGTCCTTATGGCCATGATTTAGCGGCGATGGAGGCTTTGGTCACAGAGAAAACATCCGTTATTTTTATAGCGAACCCAAATAACCCGACAGGCACTTGGATTGAGCCAGAGGCATTAAAACAATTCATTAATAAACTCCCTCGGCATATTATCATTGTAATTGATGAGGCGTATGGTGAATATTTAGATGAGCAAAACCAGGTTGACACGACGAAATGGTTACAGAGTTGTCCGAATCTAATCATCACCAGAACGTTCTCAAAGGCATATGGATTAGCAGGATTAAGAATTGGGTATTCGGTCAGTCACCCTGATATTGCTAATTTACTCAATCGGGTAAGACACCCCTTTAATGTAAATTCTTTGGGGTTAGTGGCTGCAGAAACAGCATTACAAGATGAGGAATATATCCGTAAAAGCCGTGAAATGAACAAACAGGGCTTGAAGCAATTATCCAAAGGGTTTAAACAGTTAGATCTGGATTATATCCCATCGGCTGGAAATTTTATTACAGTAAAAGTAGGTGAAAAATCAGCCGATATTTATACGCGCTTATTGCATGAAGGGGTCATTGTCCGCCCAATAGCAGCATATAAAATGCCGCAACACCTCCGCGTTTCCGTTGGGTTACCGCTAGAGAATGAGAAACTGTTAAGTGCACTTAAGAAGGTTTTAGCGCATGTTTAAAAAAGTTTGCATTATTGGTGTTGGACTAATTGGCGGCTCGATGGCAAGAGCCTCAAGAAAAAATAACCTATGTGATGAGATCGTTGGGGTTGGACGAAGCGAAAAGCATTTGCAAAAGGCGGTACAGCTTGGCGTGATTGATCGCTATGAATTATCTATTCCAAAAGCGACTGAACATGCTGATGCGGTGGTTGTTTGTTCCCCTGTAGGGTCGTTTGAAGCCATTTTTAGGCAGCTCAAAACGATGTGGTCTAAACACTGTTTATATACTGATGTGGGCAGTACAAAACAAAGCGTGTTGCAGGCCTTGGAATCTGTTTTCGGAAAGGTACCGGCTAATTTTGTACCAGCGCACCCAATAGCCGGTTCTGAAAATAATGGTGTTGAAGCCTCTAATGATTTCTTATTTGACGGGAAGCGAAGTATTTTGACCCCGATTGAAGGGACGGATGATCGTTCTCTTCAGTTGTGTAGAGAATGGTGGGAAGGCATGGGTGCCAGAGTGTCGAGTATGACTCCCCAGCATCATGATGAAGTCTTTGCAGCCACCAGTCATTTGCCTCATGTGTTGGCATTTTCGTTAGTTGAAGTATTAAAAAACAAACAAGATAAGCGCGAAATTTTTGAATATGCAGCTGGCGGGTTCAAGGACTTTACAAGAATCGCGTCGAGTGATCCTGAAATGTGGGCCGATATTTGTCTGGCTAATGGGTCAGAATTGCTTAAGGTCATGAAAGAACTTGAGCAGATTAACCAGAAAATCTCGTTACTCATTGATAGAAAAGACAAACAAGGCTTATTGGAAATATTCAAATCTGCACAGGGTGCACGCGAATATTTTTTAAGTCTTCAAACTAAGTAAACATTACATGAATACAATATTATCAAGCCCAACTCAGGGCTTAAGCGGAAAATTTCGTGTTCCCGGCGATAAATCCATCTCGCACCGCGCCGTTATGTTAGGCAGTTTGGCAGAAGGCGTGACAGAGGTGACAGGGTTTTTAGAAGCAGAAGATGCTTTGGCTACCTTGGCTTGTTTCCAAGCCATGGGTGTAAAAATAGACCGGTTAAGCGAAGGGCGTTTGCGAATTTATGGGGTGGGTCTCCATGGTCTTAAAGCGCCGGAAAATGCACTGTATGTTGGTAACTCTGGGACGTCGATGCGTTTATTATCAGGCATTCTTGCCGGTCAACCATTTGACAGTGTGCTGACCGGTGATAATTCGTTGACAAAACGCCCTATGCGCAGAGTCATAGACCCGCTGACTCTCATGGGTGCTGTGGTTAACAGTTCGGACAAGGGGACGTCGCCATTAGAAATCAAAGGTGGCCAGTCTTTGGAGGGGATCCAATATCAAATGCCCATGGGCAGTGCCCAAGTGAAATCCTGTTTACTATTGGCAGGGTTGTATGCAAACGGTACCACGGAAATCTCAGAGCCGGCAGTCACAAGAGACCATACCGAACGAATGCTTAGAGGGTTTGGCTATGCAGTTAAAACGGAAGGGAATGTGGTGTCTTTAAGGGGCGGCGGGAAGCTGGAAGCCATGTCAATCGATGTGCCGGCTGATATTTCTTCAGCGGCATTTTTTTTGGTTGCGGCGTCCATTACACCAAATTCCAATATAACACTTGAGCACGTTGGGGTTAATAGAACGCGTACGGGTGTGATTGATATACTCCTGAAAATGGGGGCCGATATTCAGCTACAAAATGAACGCACGGTTGGCGGCGAAAAAGTGGCAGATATACGGGTCAGAAGTAGCCAGCTCAACGGGATAGATGTGCCAGAAAATTTGGTGGCCTTAGCCATTGATGAGTTCCCGGTCATTTTTATAGCGGCTGCATATGCTAAAGGAAAAACAAGAGTCACCGGGGCAGAAGAATTAAGGGTGAAAGAAAGTGATCGAATTCAAGCGATGGCGGATGGCCTCCAAAGATTAGGTGTTGATGCGCAGGCAACAATAGATGGAATGATCATCAATGGCGGTCCCGTATACGGTGGCGAGGTGGAAAGTGTTGATGATCACCGGATTGCTATGGCGTTTGCAGTTGCGGGTTTGCAGGCTGAAGGCGTTATCAAAATTAATAACTGTGAAAATGTAGCGACTTCTTTTCCGAATTTTGTTGCCTTGGCTTCTCAGTGTGGATTTAATTTAAACGCAAAATGAACTATTCAACACCGGTGTTAACAATTGACGGGCCAAGTGGTTCTGGCAAAGGGTCTATTTCGAAGCGCGTTGCAGAAAGGCTTGGGTGGCACTATTTAGACAGTGGTGCGCTTTATAGGGCACTTGGTTTGGCAGCCATTAAAAACCATATTGATATTAAAGATGAAAAAGCTTTGGTGACACTTGTCAGGCAAATAGATTTAGAATTTAAAAAAACTGAACAAGGTTATTGGGCCGTTTTGCTTAATGGCGAGGCCATTCAAGATCAATTGCAAACTGAAGAGGTGGGCGAAATTGCTTCAAAAATAGCCGTTTTCAAGGAAGTCAGGCAGAGTTTATTGGCTAAGCAGCAATCGTTTCGGAAAAAACCAGGCTTAGTGGCCGACGGCCGAGATATGGGGAGTGTTGTGTTTCCGGATGCGCAATACAAGGTATATCTGACAGCCAGTGCAGAAGAACGTGGAAAAAGGCGTTATAAGCAGTTGATTGAAAAAGGAATTAATGCTAATCTGAAACATGTTATTCAAGATATAGAGCAGCGAGATGAGAGGGATCAAAATCGCGCATTCTCGCCATTAGTTATTCCAGAAGGCGCTGATTATATTGATTCATCGAACGAGACAATCGATGAAGTCGTGCATCACGTTTTAAATGTTTTGAAAAACACGTAGATTCATTTAAAGGGTGCATAACCTTTTAGTGATTACAGCAATCCCAAAAATGGGGTAACTCTCGTTAGCGAGAAACCAAGGTGGTTTGAGTTTAATAACTCAGGCCTTTTTTTAACTTAACCTTTTTTAAAGGCTTTTTGCTTTTAAAAATTTATAAAGAGAACATCATGAGCGAAAATTTCGCAGAATTATTTGAAGAAAGCATCAGATCCGCTGAGCTGACACCAGGCACTTTAATTACCGGTCTAGTAGTTGATATAACGAACGACTCCGTGATTGTTAATGCTAACCTGAAATCAGAAGGTAATGTGCCCCGTTGGCAGTTTGTAAACGCTTCGGGTGAATTAGAAGTGGCTATTGGCGACGAAGTTGAAGTTGTATTGGATATGGTGGAAGATGGCTTAGGCTCAACACTTCTATCGAGAGATAAAGCAAAGAAAGCAGCAGCCTGGAAATTCCTGGAAAAAGCAGCAGAAGAAAAAGAAACAGTTACCGGTGTGATTACAGGTAAAGTTCGCGGTGGTTTTACTGTTGATGTGGGTGGTTTAAGTGGTTTCTTACCTGGTTCTCTTGTTGATGTTCGTCCACTAAGAGACACGACCTTTTTAGAAGGGAAAGACTTAGAATTTAAAGTGATTAAACTAGATGAGAAACGCAATAATGTTGTTGTGTCTCGCCGAGCTGTTCTAGAAACAGAATACAGCGCGGAACGTGAAGAATTGCTGAAGAACTTAAAAGAGGGCGCTATCCTAAAAGGCATGGTCAAAAATCTCACCGATTATGGTGCCTTTATTGATTTAGGAGGTGTGGATGGCCTTCTTCATATTACAGATATGGCTTGGAAGCGTGTTAAACATCCGTCAGAAGTTATTGAAATTGGTCAGGAAATCGAAGTGATTGTTCTACGCTACGACGAAGAGAAGAAACGTGTTTCCTTAGGTATGAAACAACTCGGCGAAGATCCTTGGGTCAACATTCTAGACCGTTACCCTGTTAATTCTCGCCTTATCGGTAAAGTTACCAATCTGACCGATTATGGGTGCTTTATTGAAATTGAAGACGGTATTGAAGGATTGGTTCATGTTTCTGAAATGGACTGGACAAACAAGAATGTAAACCCAGCTAAAATTGTCTCTCTAGGCGATGAAGTTGAAGTGATGGTTCTTGAAATTGACGATACACGCCGTCGTATTTCATTAGGGATGAAACAATGTAAAGGGAATCCATGGGAAGACTTCTCAGCTATCCATAAAAAAGGCGATAAAATCAAAGGCCTTATTAAATCAATCACTGATTTTGGCATATTTATTGGTTTGGAAGGAGAGATCGACGGTTTGGTGCATTTGTCTGATATTTCATGGGATGAGAAAGGTGAAGATGACTTACAAAGTTTCAAAAAAGGTATGGAGCTAGAGACAGTCATTTTAGCTATCGATCCTGAACGTGAAAGAATTTCACTCGGCATTAAACAGCTAGAACAAGATCCATTCCAAGAATTCTTAGCCTCTAACGAGAAAAACAGTTTAGTAAAAGGCACAGTAAAAGAAGTGGATGCTAAAGGCGCTGTGATCCAGCTTGCTGAAGGAATTGAAGGCTATTTACGTGCCTCTGAATTAAACCGTGAACGGGTTGACGATGCTAGAAATATGTTAGCTGAAGGGGACGAAGTTGAAGCCAAGTTTATTGGCATTGATCGTAAAAATAAAACCATAAATTTATCTGTAAAAGCGAAAGATGATGATGAAGAAAAAGCAGTTTTGAGTGACTATTCTGCGCAAAATTCAAGCACGCCTACATTGGGTGACATTTTTAAAAGCTCAATGGAAGATAAATAAAAAGGAAATCAGTTTGAAAGAGGGCGGGATAGCGGTTTCTCGCCCAATTTCAAATTTAGGGTGATTACGTGACAAAATCAGAATTAATTGAAAAATTAGCGGAACAGCAGGTTCATTTGCCTTATAAGGACGTAGAACTGGCGGTTAAATGTATTCTAGAAAAAATGAGTAGAGCCTTGTCTTCTGGCGAGAGAATTGAAATCAGAGGGTTTGGTAGTTTTTCACTTCATTACAGGCAGCCACGCATTGGTAGAAACCCAAAGAATGGGGAGTCTGTGGCCCTGTCGGGGAAGTTTGTGCCGCACTTTAAGCCCGGTAAGGAGCTAAGATCCCGGGTAGATGAATCGAAGCAAAATTACAGGATTAAATAAAAAAGCCCCTTATTGTGGGCTTTTTGTTATGGTTGGAAAAGCCTTTATCATAAGGAAGACTGACTATAAATCAGGGAAGGTTTGTATAACACGGTGTTAAAACGCATAAGGTGGCTATGAAATTTTTATATTTATTATTATTTTTGATAGTGTTGGTATTTGGTTTTGTTCTGTCGATTTTAAATTCAGCACCCGTCAAGATAAATTTTTATTATGGCTGGCTTGAAATGCCTTTGTCTTTCGCGCTCCTTGCGGCTTTCATTTTAGGTACTTTAATTGGGTTGAGTTCGAAGATTTGGAGCAATTTAGTTTTACGTCGCCGTTACTCAAAATTATCAAAAGAAGCTGACATTACCAAAAGGGAAGTGTCCAGTTTACGAACCTATCCTGCTAAACATATAAATTAAATGTTTGAAATAGCCATATTGCTGTTACCCGTTGCAGCAGCTAGTGGTTGGTTCGTTGCATCTAAACATTATACGGGCAAAGCTAAAAAATCTTCTAACGAATATGAAGGGTATTTCAAAGGCCTGAACTATTTACTCAATGAACAGCCCGACAAGGCGATCAATGTCTTTATTGATCTATTAAACGTCGATGATGAAACCATTGAAACTCATCTTGCGCTGGGTACGTTATTTCGTCAGCGTGGAGAAGTTGAAAAGGCGATACGCTTACATCAAAACCTAATTGCACGCCCCCAAATCTCTCATGAAACAAGGGCTAATGTCCTAAATGAGCTGGGTTTGGATTATATGAGAGCGGGCTTACTTGATCGGGCAGAAAGTATTTTTCTTGAACTTGAAAAAAAATCGTCTCATCAAGTAAAGGCGATACATCAGTTGTTATCCATTTTCCAGCAAGAAAGCGAATGGTTAAAAGCGATTGATTATGCGTCTAAACTGGAGCTAGCCACCCAGAAACAACCTTTATTGTTGTCACATCTACATTGTGAAGCGGCCTTATTTTATAAAAATATAGGTGAGTCAACTCTGACTCAAACACATTTAAAAAAAGCACTTAAAATCGACGCTATGTGCATCAGAGCCCACCTTATAGGTGCCGAAATATTAATGGAAAAGGCTCAGTATAAACAAGCGCTAAACATTCTATTAAAAATGGCAGAGCTGGATAAACGATTTGCGCCGCTTTATATTGATTTTATTGTCAATTGTTTTGATCATTTAGGAAGGGAAAAACAAAAATTTCATTTCTTAGCCAACTTACAATCGGATACAGATTCAACGATTGTTTTAAGTCGATTTATTAAGGTATTGGTTGAGGAAAAAGGTGTCGAGGAAGCCTCCGCTTTTATGAAAAACAAGTTGTTAAAACGCCCGAGTAAAAGTTTGTTAAAGTTATATGCTCAGGTTGATCATAAGATCGAACATGAAGAATTTGACTTCTTAAGAGCGGTGATTAATAAGTTAGATGATGAACCGTTGACTTTTCAATGCAAACATTGTGGTTTTGCATCGATAGACTTAAATTGGTGCTGTCCAAGCTGTAAAGAATGGGGGGGCATTGAACCCGTTTCAGTCTAGAAGTTTTTTTGTAAGCTTTGACTGATAGAGATTTAAGCATATTCGTATGTACTTAAACGACTTATCTGTTCATAGTGTCTTAGCTGCTTTAAGCAAGGAAGTTTAATCAACAAAGAAGGGAAGTTTATGAAAAAATTTATAGTATTAGTTGTTGCGTTGGGTTGTGTTTGTTTTTCATCAATGATTTTAGCGGTTAATGTGAACACAGCGACTGCTGAGGAAATCAGCAAAGAGTTAAAGGGTGTTGGCCCAGCTAAAGCGGGGGCGATTGTTCTTTATCGTAAACAACACGGTCCATTTAAAGATTTAAAAGAATTAACTAAAGTAAAAGGAATTGGCGCAGCAACCGTTGATAAGAATAGAGAAAATATTCAGCTTGATGTTGAATAACGATCAGATTTGATCTTTAAAATAAGCCCTGATTCATCAGGGCTTTTATATTTAACTGGTTACACTTTTTACCTGAGAATACTTTTATAGATGCTTCAGAGCTCGTCTTAATACTTTGCCTATATTGGTTTTAGGTAGACTTTGGATAAAAGTAATACTGCTAGGTATTTTGTAGGGCGTTAAGTTTTTTTTACAATGAGCGATAAGCTCAGCTTCGGTCAGGGATATGTCTTTTTTCACAACAAATGCCTTGATAGCTTCACCACGTTGTTCATCAGGTATGCCGATGACACCGCATTCAAGTACACCAGGGTGATCGACAATAACATTCTCTATCTCGTTTGGGAAAACATTAAACCCCGAGACAAGAATCATCTCTTTAAGGCGGTCAACGATATAGAAAAAGCCATGGCCATCCATTTTGGCCATGTCGCCTGTTTTAAGCCAGCCATCTTTTGATAAGGCACAGGCAGTTTCTTCAGGGCGTTTCCAATATCCTTGCATGACTTGAGGCCCTTTAACGCATAATTCGCCGGCTTCATTGTTGATAATGTCATTACCTTCGCTATCAATCAATTTGCAATAAGTTGACGGGATTGGGAGTCCTATACTGCCGTTATAATTCTTTATATTCAAAGGATTGATGCACACCGCGGGTGAGGTTTCTGTCAACCCAAATGCCTCAACTAGCGCACAACCTGTGATTTGTTGCCACTGAGCGGCAACGGCAGCTTGTACCGACATGCCACCCCCTAAGGTTATTTTAAGATTTGAAAAATCAATATCATGGAAACCTTTGGTGTTGATGAGCGCATTAAATAAAGTATTGACTCCGGTGATCACGGTAAATGAAGTTTTACTGAGCTCTTTTACAAACCCCTTGAAGTCTCTTGGATTGGTAATTAACACATTGTGCCCCCCAGCTTCAATAAAAACCATGCAGTTAGCCGTCAGAGAAAAAATATGATAAAGCGGTAAGGCCGTGATAATAGTTTCCTGGCCCGGTTTAATGTCATTTTTTATCCACTCAGAAGCTTGTAGCATGTTAGCAACCATGTTTTTATGAGACAGCATGGCGCCTTTTGCAATGCCGGTTGTTCCGCCTGTGTATTGTAAAAAAGCAAGGTCATTGTGCGTTAAATGAACAGGTTCAAGATTCTGTTTTGACCCTTCAGATATAACAGTTTGGAATGAGATCGCACCAGGCAAAGAGAAGGCAGGTACTATTTTCTTTATGTATTTAACAGCTAAGTTAATGAGCAGTGATTTAGGGAAATTGAGCATGTCACCCATTTTGGTGATAATGATATGTTTAACATCGGTATCGGCTACAACTTCCTGAACTGTTTGCGCATAATTTTCCAGTACAATGATAGTCGTTGCCCCAGAATCAATGAGTTGGTGACGTAGTTCACGAGCGGTATAAAGTGGGTTAGTATTTACAACCGTTAAACCTGCTCGTAGAGAGCCAAATATCGACACAGGGTTTTGTAATAGATTTGGCATCATGATCGCAATACGATCACCTTTTTTAAGTTTGAGTGTTTTTTGTAAATAGGCTGCGACAGCTTTGGTGGCCTCATCAAATTGTGAATAGGTCAGGCTCGTACCAAGATTACTAAAAGCGGGTCGGTTGGCAAATTCTTTAACACTTTGTTCAAAAATCTCTACGACAGACGCATATTTCTCAATCTCAATGTCAGCGCTGATTCCCTTTGGATAACTGCTTAGCCAGGGTCTATGCATGTATTCTCCTCTTTTTCTTTATTTACTTATTATTAACAGGGATTGGAATTGAACAATTTTAAAGGCAGGTGCTTTCTAACGCTTAGATTAAAAGCACAGGTTAGGCTGATACCTGAATGAGGTCAAATCTTGTTGCAAAACAATATAATCAAGGGCACTATGTCTGCATAGAAAAATACAGTGGAGGGGTTTATGTCAACGGTTGTCATAGAAAAGAAAGGTGAAATTGCCAGGCTCATTTTAAATCGGCCCGAGAAGTTAAATGTATTGGGTCTGGAGATGCCGGAAGATTTAAGACGCTGTACAGAAGAGCTTAAAAATGATGAAGAGATTAAATGCGTTATCATCAAAGGAGCGGGCGATCACTTTATGGCCGGTGGGGATATTGATTATTTTAAGTCCCTCGTCGATGCGTATGCAGAAGAAGGCGAGTCTGCATTACCAAACGACCTTTTCGATAATTTGCATCAAGCCATTCTCAATATCGTCACGATGGAAAAACCTGTAATAGCCTGTGTAAAAGGCGCAGTTGCCGGGTTTGGACTAAGTTTAATGTTAGCTTGTGATATGGTGCTGGCATCTGACAATGCCGTTTTATCGGTGGCTTATTGTAAAATTGGGACAACACCGGATGGAGGCATGACCTACTTCTTGCCGCGTGCTGTTGGGCAAAAGAGAGCGATGGAGTTAATGCTAACAGGGCAACGGTTCTCAGCTGAAGAAGCAGAGCGATGGGGAATGATCAATCAGATTGTAGCTATCGATTCATTAGAAGAAGAGGTGGAAAAGCTGGCTAACACCTTATGCAATGGACCAACTGATGTTTTAGCAAGAACGAAACGCATGTTAAATGAAACGTATGATCTCAGCCTGAAGCAACGGCTAGATGAGGAGGCTGAAAACTTCTATTCGAGTATGTTAAAAGAAGATTTTGCCGAAGGTGTCACGTCTTTTTGCGAAAAACGTCCTGCAAAATTCAAATAAGGATACAGGCCGTGATCATCGGCGATCTTAGTTAGGGTAGACTTTTATCAGGAGACATAATAAAAAAAACCCGCGATAAAATCGCGGGTTAAGAGGTTCTATTGAACCTGAGGAGGTTGGTACATCCTGAGAACATTCCAACTGAGAAGAATTTTATATAAGCAAAAGCTGTTGCATTGTGACATTCGTCACTCTAGGTGTTGAAAGAGAAAATATCTTTTTTTTAATTAACGTTGAAAGGTGTTTTTTAAGAGAGTTAAAGCGTCTTTATCATGATGATATTATTGATCTTGAGAGGTGGAACATTAGGTTGCAAACTCGGCTAAGGGGTATTACGCTTAGTAGCCCTCCTTATATCAAACCTCAGCTATTGTGTCTAAAATGAAGCCAAGCAATAAACCGTCTAAGAAAGAGACCGTTTCCCTAAAAGATAATGAGCTTATCAGTAAAACCGATGTGGTGAGTTATTTGGCCAATCAAAAACGGCCCCAAAATTGGGTTGATATTGCTGAGGGTTTGGGTGTGCATTTAAAGCGTGAAAAGAAATCGCTCTCACGCCATTTGTCAGCGATGTTGAAGTCGGGTGAATTGCTGTTTAATCGAAAAGAACAGTACTGTCTGGTGCAACAAAGTGATCTTGAGACTGGCACGGTGATTGGACATGCCGATGGGTTTGGTTTTTTGAAACGTGATGCTGGTGGTGAAGATATGTTTATCCCTCCTCATGAAATGAGGGCGATAATGCATGGTGATCGTGTGGTCGTCAGTCGTGGAAAATTAAACCGCCAAGGGAAGCTTGAAGCACGTGTTGTGGAAGTGTTGGATCGAAAAGTTAAAACAGTTGTTGGGCGATTTTTTGACGTGATGGGTATTTTCCATATCGAAGCAGAGAATAAGCGAATCTTTCAACATATTTTCGTTCCAGGGAAGGCCACCTTAGGTGCAAAAGATGGTCAAATCGTGCTGGCTCAGATCATGCATTATCCATCTTCAAGAACGCAAACGATTGGCAAAGTGATCGAAGTGATGGGTGACCACATGGCGCCTGGTATGGAAATCGACATGGCAATTCGCTCACATGAGTTGCCAAATATTTGGCCTCAAACCGTGCTAAGCGAAGCGCAAGGTTTTACCGAAGAGGTTCTTGATGCAGACCTTGATGATCGGAAAGATATTCGAAAGTTGCCTTTTGTAACGATAGATGGAGAGGATGCTCGAGACTTTGATGATGCTGTGTTCTGTAAAAAAATGGCAAAGGGCTGGAAGCTTTGCGTTGCAATTGCAGACGTTGCACATTATGTCCAACCGAATAGCGCCATTGATATTGAAGCCTATGAGCGTGGAACATCCGTTTATTTTCCTGAAAAAGTCATTCCGATGCTGCCCGAAGTTTTGTCGAATGGCTTATGCAGCTTAAACCCTCAGGTGGATCGCTTGTGTATGGTTTGCGAAATGCGTTTAGATGAGCAAGGAGAGGTCACCAAGGCGACATTTTATCAAGCGGTGATGCATTCTCATGCAAGGCTGACTTATGATGAAGTGGGTTTAATATTTAATGAGACGCACCCTGAATTATTAGAAAAGCATAAAAAACTTTTGCCACATTTAAAGGCGTTAAGGGCACTGTATGGTGTTATGAAACAGGCTGCAGACAAACGTGGTGCGCTTGAATTTGATACCTTTGAAACGCGTTTCATTTTTGATAATCAACGTAAAATTAAAACGATTGAGCCACGAGTTCGGCATGATGCGCATCGACTGATCGAAGTATTCATGATAGCGGCCAATGCATCAACGGCACGTTTTTTAGCAGAACATAACATGCCGAATTTATTGCGTATTCACGAAGGCCCGAGTGTCGACAGGCTGTTAAAATTAAGGGGCTTTTTGTCTGAGTTGGGGTTAACGTTAGATGGAGGCGAGGAGCCAAAACCTCATCACTACAAGCAATTGATGGCCAGTATACAAAATAGACCCGATGCCCATTTAATTGAAACGGTTATGTTACGTTCAATGTCACAAGCGATGTACGGTCCAGAACAGCAAGGGCACTTTGGTTTAGCGTTAGAAATGTATGCGCATTTCACTTCTCCAATCCGCCGATATCCAGACCTGTTAACGCATCGTGCTATTAAGCATATCCTAGCCAAGAAAAAAGCAACGGGTTTTATTTATTCTGATGAAGATATGGCCTTGTTTGGTGAACATTGTTCGCATTGTAGTCGTCGAGCAGATGAAGCTACACGTGATGTAGAGAGCTGGCTGAAATGTGAATTTATGATGGATAAAATTGGTCAGGAATTTGAGGGTGTTGTTTCATCTGTCACCTCATTTGGTTTGTTTGTTGAGCTGAGCAAGGTCTATATCGATGGTTTAGTCCACGTGACTGCCTTGGGTGATGATTACTATCACTTTGACGCGAGTAAACACCGTTTATTAGGTGAGCGATCAAATCAATCGTATCGTTTGGGGGATAGAGTGAAGGTCAAGGTCGTTAAGGTTAATCTCGATGATAAAAAAATTGATTTAGCGTTAGCAGGTGCCAAGCAAAAGAAGAAAAAAATGGTTAAGCGCGATAAGAAACCAAGGCGATAAATGGCGGATATTCAAAAAATATATGGCATTCATGCTGCGCAGGCGCTCATTAACGCAAGGCCGGATCAAATAGTTGGAGCCTGGGTCGATCGTGAAAGAAAAGATAGTAAGCTACGAGCGATAATAAGACTATTGGAAAACATGGGTATTCGTCTTGAGTTTACAGATAAAAAAATGCTTGAAAAACTATCTAGCAACGGTAATCACCAAGGCATTGTGCTAACCGCTAAATTACCGCAAGAACGCACAGAAGAAGCCCTCAAAAAAGCAGTTGAAGAGCAAGAAGAGGATGCCTTTTATTTGGTATTAGATCAAGTGACCGATCCACATAATTTGGGTGCGTGTTTAAGAACCGCTCTTGCAGTTGGGGTGCAGGGCGTTATTGTCCCTAAAGATAATGCGTGCCGCTTAAACGCAACGGTTTGTAAAGTAGCCAGTGGTGCAGCTGAAGTACTTCCAGTTTATCGAGTCACCAATTTGGTCAGAACGCTAAAATACCTTAAAGCTCAAGGTATCTGGTTAAGTGGAGCAGCGGGTGAAGCGACGCTTGATGTGTTTGACGCTGAACTGACAGGTTCTGTGGCCATCGTGATGGGAGCAGAAGGAAAAGGCTTAAGGCAATTAACTCAACAGCAATGTGATCAGTTAATTAAAATACCGATGTCTGAAAAAGTAGAGAGTTTAAATGTTTCTGTAGCGACAGGCATTATTTTGTATGAAACACATCGACAAAATAAACAGATATTAAAGCCGGTTAGAGGATTAAGTCGTTAACTTGATTTAAACACTCAACCCCTGTAAAATCGCGCGTTCGAAATTGTGGTCTGTAATAGGCCTCAATCCTTGCCTCATCTGGCTATCAGAGAGGCTTTTAATCCATAAGGAAAGAAAATGAGACATTACGAAGTGGTCTTTTTGGTTCACCCAGACCAAAGTGCGCAGGTTCCTGCAATGATTGAACGTTATAGTGCTTCTATTACTGAGCGGGGTGGAAATGTTCACCGCGTGGAAGACTGGGGTAGAAGGCAGCTTGCCTATCCAATTAATAAAATTCATAAAGCCCATTACACATTAATGAATATTGAATGTGATCAAGAGGCTCTTGATGAGTTAGAAAAATCATTTAAATTTAACGATGCTGTGATCAGAAACATGATTATGCGTCGTGATGAAGCAGTGACAGGTACAACGCCACTGGCTAAATCAAATGAAAAAGAGGCCGCTAAAGCCGATGTGAAGTCAGTAGAAGAAAACGCTGACGCACCAGTAGAAGAAGTCAAAGCGGCTGATTCTGCAGTAGAAACAGCCGCTGAAGAATAAAACACTGTATAACGAATATTTAAGGAAAAGACATGGCATTTGATAAAGGTTTTAGACGTCCGCGTTATTGTCGTTTTACGGCGGAAAATGTAAAAGAAATCGATTATAAAGACTTAGATACACTAAAAGAGTACATGACGGAAACAGGAAAAATTATTCCTGCACGTGTTACCGGTGTAAAAGCAAAGTACCAGCGTCAATTGACAGCAGCTATCAAAAAAGCACGCTTTTTGTCATTGATCCCGTATTGCGACGCACACGATCGTTAGAGTTTTCATGCGAAAAATCGCGTTTTGAACCCTGCATTATGAAAGCACTGGCAACATTTATCATGCAAGGTGGGCGGCAAGCGACGGTAGTTGTGGCTACAATGGCCATTTTATCATTGCTGATGCCGCCGTTATTGATCGTGAGTGTGGCAGCTGTTTGTTTAGTGACATTAAGAAACGGCCCCATCGATGGCTTAAGGGTTTTGATAGGGTCGACAGTCGCAACCGCATTAATCGGTTATGTATTATTAGGGACTTCACTGGTTTCTTTAACATATTTGTTTATTATGTGGTTGCCAGCGTTTTTTGTGTCCATGGTGTTGCGTCAAACAGGCGAGTTAAATAAAGCTTTAGAAACTTTAGTTGTTCTTGGGATGTTGGCAGTGACGGCCGTATATTTATCGACAGGTAATCCTGCTCAGCTTTGGGCGTCAGGCATTCAAGACGTTGTCACCAGTTTAACGGAACAACAAGAGTTGCCCGTCACTCAAGCAGAATTACAAGAAGGGCTGGAATTTTGGTCACAATATATAACGGGAATAGTCGTTGCGGGCACCTTGGTTAGCTTGTTAGTAAGTTTGTTGTTGGGGAGATGGTGGCAAGGTCTTTTATTTTACGAAGGCGGTTTCGATAAAGAATTTAGTCACCTTCGTTTATTGCCCCGTGATGGATTAGTATTTGCTCTGTTGATTGTTATAGCGAGTTTGTTAGATGGGCAATTTGCAGAATTCATATGGAATCTTGATATACCGATTTTGTTATTATTTTTTATTGTTGGTATATCGGTGATTCATGTGGTGATAAAAAACCGAGGAGGTGGGCGGTACCTGCTCGCTGTGTTTTATCTTGCGGTGTTTTTTGTGCCACATTTGATGTTGCCTTTAGTGTTAATAGGGTTATCGGATGTTTGGGTGGATTGGCGACAACGGTTTATTAAAACGTAGCGCTGAATTGAATTTTAAAATAAATAGGATTTAGTAAAGATGAACATTATTCTTCTTGAAAAAGTAGCAAATTTGGGTAACTTGGGTGACAAAGTTTCTGTCAAGCCAGGTTTTGGACGTAACTTTTTAATTCCAGGTGGAAAAGCTGTATTGGCAACACCAGAGAGAATTAAAGAATTTGAAGCGCGCAGGTCTGAGCTTGAAAAAGCAGAAGCAGAACGTTTAACAAAGGCTCAAGAAAGAGCTGACATTATTTCGACATTGAACTTAACGATCACTCATCAAGCGGGTGAAGAAGGCAAGCTATTTGGTTCAGTGGGGTTGCCCGACATTATGAAAGCCTGTGCTGAAGCGGGTGTTGAAGTTGAAAAGCAAGAAATTAAACTGCCTGAAGGCTCAATTAGACAAACAGGTGAGTTTGAAGTAGCGATTCATTTGCATTCTGATGTTGTTGCGTCACTTAAATTATCAGTTGTGGCTGAAGACTAAAATATTGCATTTAATAAATAAAGCCGGTGTCATTGTGGCACCGGCTTTTTTTTGCGAAGAGATTTCGCCTTCCTGTACAATCATAAAAAACGCTAATTTTTCTAAGTCCATTCATGCCTGAAGAACCTATATTTGACTACGATATGCCGGATGAAACGGAGTTTCTCCGTGTTCCTCCGCATTCTTTACAAGCAGAACAAGCCGTTTTAGGTGGGTTGATGTTGGATAATCAATGCTGGGATACCGTAGCAGACAAAGTTGCCCCCGAAGACTTTTATCGAAAAGATCACCGTCTTATTTTCGAGTCGATTGCTGATCTGGCGAAGAAAGATCAACCGTTTGATGTGGTGACTATTTCTGAAATATTGGGTCAAGCAGGGGAGTTAGAGCAGGTAGGAGGTCTGGCGTATTTAGGGGCGCTGGCTAAAGACACCCCCAGTGCGGCGAATATAGTCAGTTACGCTTCTATTGTCAGACAGCGTTCGGTTCGTCGTCAGTTAATTCATATTGGGAATGAAATTTCTGATTCTGGTTTTGATACGGAAGGCCGAGATATAAACGAACTGCTAGATGAAGCCGAAAGTAAAGTTTTTAAAATAGCTGAGCAAGGCGCAAAAGGGCAAAAAGGCTTTGAATCGATTAAAGATTTGCTCAGTGTGGCGGTTGATAAGATAACAGAGTTACACGAAAACCAAGAGGCAATAACAGGCGTCAGTACCGGGTTTACAGATTTAGACGAAATGACGTCAGGGTTACAGCCTGCAGATTTAATTATTGTCGCTGGACGTCCTTCGATGGGGAAAACCAGTTTTGCGATGAATTTGGCTGAAAATGTTGGTATCCAAAGTGGTTTGCCGATCGCTGTTTTTAGTATGGAGATGCCGGGCGACGCTTTGGCAATGAGGATGATGTCATCTCTGGGTCGTATAGACCAACATAAAGTAAGGACAGGGCAGCTTGATGATGATGAATGGCCGCGCATGCAATCATCCATTAATTTATTGGCCGAAGCTAAAATTTTTATTGATGATACCCCCGCTTTAAGCCCAATGGAGGTGCGTGCTCGTGCACGACGACTGATGAAAGAACATGGTCAACTTGGGTTAATCGTACTCGATTACTTGCAGTTGATGCAGTCCCCTTCGAAGAGTGAAAGTCGGGTGGCAGAAATATCTGATATTTCACGTTCCTTGAAAGCACTGGCCAAAGAGCTGGATGTCCCCGTCATTGCTTTATCTCAGTTGAATCGTAACTTGGAACAGCGGCCTAATAAACGCCCTGTGATGTCTGATCTCAGGGAGTCTGGGAGTATTGAGCAGGATGCTGACGTTATTATCTTCATTTATAGAGATGAGGTGTATAACGAAGACTCGGATGCGAAGGGCGTGGCAGAAATTATTATTGGTAAACAACGTAATGGCCCGATTGGGACTTGTCGACTAACTTTCTTGGGGCAATACACTCGCTTCGAAAACCATATGAATGACACCTATATAGATGATGAATATTAACTCAATGTATGGTGTCCCTAGGGCAAAATAAGCCATGAATAAATAGGTTATGTCGCTTAACCCGGAAGTTATAATTGATTTAGCTGCGTTGAAGCATAATGCTTCACTTGTTGCGCAAGCGGCGCCTTATTCAAAACGGCTGGCCGTTATCAAGGCGGATGCATATGGCCACGGGATGCTGGCCGTTGCACAGGCGTTGTCTATGGTAGATGGCTTTGCTGTCGCTCGTTTAGATGAAGCCATTATGCTAAGAAAAGCCGGCATTAAAAAGGTGGTTTTAGTCTTGAGTGGTTTTATGTCGCAGGAGCAAGTTGATCAGTTTGCTCGATATGATTTAGATGCGGTTGTTCACAGTGAATATCAAGTGGGGTTGTTGAATTCAAGTCATTTATCAACACCTGTCTCAGTCTGGTTAAAGATTAATACCGGTATGAATCGTTTAGGCGTAGACCAGTCGTCCGTGACGAGGGTCTACCAGGCCTTGCAATTATCGGGAAAGGTGCGGTTGCCGATGAAGTTAATGACGCATCTATCGTGCGCAGATGATATGGCGTCGGTGTCGACCGAGCAACAAATTAATTGTTTTGATCATTGTATTTCGGGCTTATCCGGTGAGCAAAGTATTGCAAATTCTGCAGGCCTTTTGGGTTGGAAAAATGCACAACGACATTGGGTGCGGCCGGGCATCATGCTTTATGGTGGAAGCCCATTTCAAGGGGCTAAAGCCAGTGATGAGGGTTTGCAGGCGGTGATGACCTTTAAAAGCCAAGTGATTTCACTTAAGACAATCAAGAAAGGAAGCTTTGTTGGGTACGGCGCTACTTGGCAAGCTGAAAAAACCCGTTTGATAGCAACAGTTGGAGTGGGTTATGGGGATGGTTATCCACGCCATGCTTCGGTAGGAACGCCGGTTTTAGTGGCAGGGCAGAAGGCAACATTGGTTGGGCGTGTCTCAATGGATTCGATTAGTGTTGATGTGAGCCAGTGTCATCATATTCAAATAGGGGATGAAGTGGTTTTATGGGGAGTTGGGTTGCCGATTGAGGAAGTGGCTGAAAAAAGCAACACCATTTCTTATGATCTGATGTGCGGTATTACCAGTCGTGTTACAAGAGTGATCAAAGAGGTTGACAATGGCGAGCAAAACTAAAGCTGTTTATACCTGTCGAGACTGTGGTGCCAGTACCTCTAAGTGGGCGGGTCAGTGTCAGGATTGTGGCGGATGGAATACTCTCGAAGAATCAATAATGAGCCGTTCGTCGAAAGAGAATCGGTTTAGTGGCTATGCAGATCAAGCCAGTTCGACGGAAGTACAGGTTTTGTCGGACGTTAAAGCGCAACGTCTTGAACGGAGTCAAAGTGGTTTAGAAGAATTAGACCGTGTGCTGGGTGGCGGGATTGTGCCGGGTTCAGCTATTTTAATTGGTGGTGACCCTGGCATAGGTAAGTCGACGTTATTGTTGCAATCGCTGGCAAGCATGAGCCAGCACATCAAAACGTTGTATGTTAGTGGTGAGGAGTCTGCCCAACAAGTCAGTATGCGGGCTAACCGACTTCATTTATCCGTAGATAGAGTGAGTATTTTATGTGAAATTGCCTTAGAAACGATTCTTGCAACAGCCGAGAAAATGTCGACGGATGTCTTGGTGATTGACTCGATTCAAACAGTGTTCAGCGATGAATTACAATCGGCGCCTGGATCGGTTGGGCAGGTTCGAGAGTGCGCCGCGCGGTTAGTTCGGTTTGCTAAACGCACTAATACAACAATTTTTTTAGTGGGGCATGTCACCAAAGAGGGTGCTATTGCCGGACCGCGGGTGTTGGAACATATGGTGGATTCAGTATTGTATTTTGAAGGTGATTCCGCTAGCCGCTTTCGTGTTATTCGAGCGATTAAAAATCGTTTTGGAGCGGTGAATGAATTGGGTGTTTTTGCGATGACAGAAAAAGGCCTTCGGGAGGTGACCAATCCGTCGGCGATTTTTCTTTCCCGCCATGAACAAGATGTCCCTGGCAGTGTTGTTATGGTTACTCGGGAAGGCTCAAGGCCATTGCTAGTGGAAGTTCAAGCTCTGGTCGATGAAAGCCGCCAAGGGCACCCAAAGCGGATAACTGTTGGCATGGATCAAAACCGTTTGGCAATGCTTCTGGCGATTTTGCACAGACATGGTCAGTGTTCATTGCTGGATCAAGATGTGTTTGTCAATATTGTAGGCGGGTTACGTGTAATGGAAACCGGTGGGGATTTAGCGGTTGTCGCTGCCCTGCTTTCAAGCTTTAAATCCAAAAATATTCCTAAAGATTGGGTCGTTTTTGGTGAATTAGGCCTGTCGGGTGAAGTGCGCCCGGTTCAAAATGGTGAAGAACGCCTCAGAGAAGCGGCTAAGCATGGGTTTAAAATTGCATTGGCCCCAAAAGGTAATGTCCCTAAAAGTGGTGTTGAAGGGTTGGAAATTCATCCTATCAGTGTGTTACGTGACGCTTTATCGTTTTTTTAAGATCATTTAATAAAGCCTTGCAAGCCTAATGATAGACTGTATCGCCTAAGGAATGCGCCCTAGGAAAATTTGCGTGCTGGCTTTAAATTGAGCCACTTCTGACAGCGTAACAGGACGTTTAGGCTTAAAGCATTTTTTATTCAGGATGGTGTAATTAAAATTTTATCAGCTACTCGATAAAAAAGAGGTATTTGTTATCGCCAATGTGTAGAACAGAGTTTTCTTCTAATTTTGTTTCACTCGTGATGGGATTGTCCGCGATAGCAAGGGTCACGTTATCCATAAGTCGGGAAATGTAATACCCATCGTGTCGCTTCGCAATGATAGCGGGTACTGTGTTAGCGATATTTATTTCATTTACTGCCTTATGCAAACTGATAACCAGACCAATGTCTGTCCCATTAATAGATTGAAGGTGTCCTGCACCGACGTTATTTATTGAATTATTGGCAGTAGCTTCATCTAAATCATCACTTTCAACTGTATAGTTATCATAGCGAAGAATCTGGTGAAAAAAACTGAGAGAATGTTTTCCAATGCGAATAGAATCACCGTGTTGAATTTTTTCTCTTTGAGCAGGGTGATTGTTCAAAAAGGTAGGGAATTGTTCAGATAAGCTTTCGATGAAATAATCATCAGCAATCAGTGAGATTTTTAAGTGTTCGGGCGCGATGGCAAGACTATCAATAATAAATGTATTAGACTCGGCCCTACCAATAGTGGAGACTTCTTCTTCAAGGTGGAAAGTATCAATGGGCGTGTTATTGAAAAAAAGTGTTAATTTGGCCATACCAATAGTCCGCAGTGTTATTAAGTGTTAATTAGAACAAGCATAGCCTATTTATTGACTAACGTTTATTAAGAGTGAAATTTAGCTAATTTAACGGCATTATCTTCCATTTGTATTATTTCAACAGGGTGATCGTATAACTTTAAGCTGGTTCCTTGCTCGGGTATGGATTCAAGGTATTCGATAATCAGCCCATTTAATGTTTTTGGCCCATGGGTTGGCAAACTCCAATCCATGGAACGATTAAGTTCTCTAATGGTGATATTGCCATTAACGAGCAGTGTATCATCATTTTGTTTTTGAATATCGGGGGAGCTATCGGAAGGATCGGTAGTGAATTCACCGATGACTTCTTCTAACAGGTCTTGCAGCGTAATAAGGCCAAGAAGAGAGCCGTATTCATTCACCACAAAGGCAAAACGTTCTTTGTTTTGTTGGAAATTGATCAGTTGAGTATAGAGACTCGTGTTATTTGGAATGAAATACGGTGTTTGTTGTATCTCAGCAAGGTCTTCCTTATTAAAATCATCTTTTTGAAAGAGTTTAATAATATCTTTGGTTCTTAAATAGCCTTGGATGGAGTCCAAATTTGTAGAGAAAACGGGTAGGTTGGAATATGAGGTGTTTAAAAGTTGTTTTTTAATGTCATCGTTTTCGTCATCAAGATCAATCCCGTGAATATCATTAATCGGTGTCATAATATCTTCAACGGTTGCTCGTTGAAGATCTAAAATGCCAACTAACATGTCCTTGTGCTCTTCGGGTATCAGGCTGCCTGCTTCGGTGACAACCGTGCGTAATTCTTCATGCTCTAACGCGGTACCTGCATCATGACGCACATGGATACCCAGAACTCTAAGTAGCCGATTAGATAATATATTGATAACCCAGACAGCCGGATAGAAGAGCTTGAGTAAGGGCGTGTAGACAATGGAGGCAAAAAACGCCAATCGTTCAGGGTGGCTCGCCGCCCAGGTTTTTGGCGCGACTTCTGAGAAGATTAAAATAACAAAAGTCAGTAAGCCCGCAGCGATGGCGATGCCAGCTTCACCATAAAGTCGTAAGGCTAAAATCGTAGCAATCGATGAGGCAAAAATATTAATAAAATTATTGCCGAGAAGAATAAGACCAATAAGCCGGTCTGGTTTTTTTAAAAGTTTGTGTGCCATTTTGGCGCCGAGGTGATCGCTTTTTATCAGATGTAAAAGCCGATATCTATTAAGCCGCATTAAGGCCGTTTCAGACCCTGAGAAAAAGGCGGAGAGCAGGATTAGAACAACGAGTATAGAAAAAAGAATTTCCGAAGATAGATCTGTCACAATGGGTGGCTCGAATTAATATACTGTACTTTCTAAGGTTTGTTTGTTGGGCTGTCAAGTTAAATGATAAAAGGCAAAAAAAACCGAAAAGTTTGCGAACATAAACTGCACGGAGTGACATTTTTTTGACATACTAATTAAAACTAAGGGGCTGACACCTAATAATTCTCTTTTAGTAGTTTTTTGAGGTCTACTAAAAGCTCGTTTGGTGTCCCTGTGTTAAACCGCCATTCACATTCTTTTAAGAATAAATGAAAGTGTTCTCTTGGGATACCGTTAAATTTTCTCATGTGCCTTTTTGCTTGATTCCAAAAGTTTTCAATACCATTAATGTGGTTTTTCTTTTTAGCAAATAACCGACTGTGGTTAATTCTGTAATGCTTAAACTCAGAAACATCTAATGCATTATATGAGCGCCAGCAATCGGTATATACAATGCTGTCAGGCTCTATCTTACGGCGTATGATCGGCATTAAGGTATTTGCTTTAGCGTCTAGAACAATTTGCGTATAGACCTTACCACCTCTTTTTAAAATACCAAATACCGCCACTTTTCCCGCTGCACCTCTTCCTCGTTTACCTTTGCGTACACCACCGAAATAACTTTCATCTAACTCAATCTTACCGCTGAATTGCTCACTACGATTATGCTGTACTTGAGCTATTTTCGCCCGTAATTTATGGAAGAACCTTACTGCTGTATTACGATGAATACCAACCAAACTAGCGGCTGTTCTTGCAGTTGTACCTGCAACAAAGTATTTCATTAGCTCTAATTGCTTATTTATACTTAATTTACAATGCTTTACATACATTCGCCAACCCTAACATTTGGTATGTTAGGTGTCAGCCCCATAATTTGACTTGCATGTGCAAGGGAAGGTCGGCAATTTCGTCAAAAAACAAGGTGCCGCCGTTTGCTGTTTGAAAAAGACCTTTTTTATCAGCGATGGCACCAGTAAAGCTGCCTTTTTGATGGCCAAATAGTTCGCTTTCCATCAGTTCGTGAGGGATGGCGCCACAGTTAATAGGTATAAAAGCTTGTTGTGCCCTTGGGCCTTTTTCGTGGAGGAGTTTTGCAACAAGTTCTTTGCCGGTGCCCGATTCACCACTGATATAAATAGGGGCTTGACTGCGAGCGAGTTTGGCTATTTTTGCCCGTACGTTGGCCATGACAATAGAATCGCCAAGTAAGGTGTCGCGGCTTCGTCGATCAACAGGTGTCTCGGTGTCGTTAATTTTTATGGCTGAACTGACAAGGTTTTTGAGGCTCTTCAGGTTGACGGGTTTGGAAACAAAATCAAAGGCGCCTAGTTTAAGGGCTTTTATAGCGACCTCCATGCTGCCAAAAGCGGTAATAACGGCTGTAGGCAGGTTTGGGCAATGTGTTTGAATGTGTTCAACCAGTTCCAGTCCGTTGCCATCGGGTAGTTGCAGGTCTGTGAGGCAAATGTCGAAATGATGGGTTTTTAGTAGCTGTTTGGCTTCGGTTAAATTTTGCGCGGCTTTGCTCGAAATACCCATACGAGACAAGGTGATGTTAAGGAGTTCTAGAATGTCGGGTTCATCATCGACAATAAGTGCTAGTGCCTGGGTCATTTTGTTTTTAAATGCTATTAAGTGTCAGAGTGAAACAACTGCCGCCATGCGGGTTAGGCTGGTAGCTTAATTTAGCATGATTTAGCTCAGCCAGCTGGTTCGAAATGTACAAGCCCAGGCCAGTACCAGAGGGGGAGGTTGTATAAAGGGGTTCAAAAATATTTTCCGCAGTGGCTTCACTCATACCGTTGCCCTCATCGGTAACGGAAATAAAGATTTTTTGAGTCATTGGTTGTCGGTCTGCTTGTAGATAAATGACCGATTCCTTGTCGGTCAGCTGGCCATATTTTAGAGCGTTGCTACAGAGATTGTCGATAATTTGTTTTAGGTGGTTGCTGTCAAATTGAATCGTTTTAATCTCTTCGGAAAGGTGTATTTTTATAGGTGATGTTTGTAGACCAAACTGCTCTTTAAAGCGGCTATCAAAGTCAGTGAGCCATTTTTGAAGTTCAATGGTTTCGACAAGGCTTACTTCTTGCCGTGATAACTGGAGGGTGCTGTTGATAATGCTGTTAACCCGGTTGGTATGATTATGAATAATATCGAGCAAACGGCGATCTTCTTTGTCAATTGCGGTGGACTCAGATAACAATTCTTCAGCGTGGCTAATGGCACCCAGCGGGTTTCGAATTTCGTGCGCAATACTGGCTGTTAGTCGGCCTAGTGAGGCCAGTTTTCCTTGTTGAACTTGCTGGTCAACAGCTGATAAATCATCAATAAAGATAATGGAGGCCTCGTTATCGGGTATAGCGAGTCGGCTGAATTGCAGCTTGGTTTTAGGAGTGTTGGGGCCTGCAGCAATGTGGGCGGAATTTTCCACAGGGTTTCTTAACCAGCGAGTAAATAATTGCCAGTATTCGGGCGACAGCTCTGATAATGGGGTGCCAATGGTGATCGACTGGCCGGAT
>Ga0255759_10000251_pt1 | contig 49097 bp, 29 predicted proteins | sample 101ome_20_FD_179959 | JGI IMG/M metagenome (GOLD analysis project Ga0255759, IMG submission 179959) | Coastal salt marsh microbial communities from the Groves Creek Marsh, Skidaway Island, Georgia - 101404AT metaG (version 2) | ecosystem: Environmental > Aquatic > Marine > Intertidal zone >... | reverse complement strand
CAAGATTTGAGAAAATTACATCTGCTGAATTTAAATCATTGATATCCATTGAGGTATTATCTGGACCGAATATCGTTATCTGTTGACCATAAGTTTCTGAATTTATATCAAAATCACTATCAGCGATCGTGAAATAATATCTGAATTGAGCTTCATGTGTGCTGGAAAATACAGATGTATCAAAACTTGTAATATTATGTATAAAAAATGTAAAGACACCATTATTATCGGAATTTATTAATAATTGTGTGGTATTTCTAGAGTTAGCCTCATTAGCAATGGTATGAAAGGCGACATCAATATTGAGGTTAAGTGTTAATCCGATTGGTACTCTTCCATGTTTATCTTTAATTTCGATAGTAAAATTGTAATTTAGACTCGGGTTCTGATAGGTTTCATAGAAAGTAGAATTTAAGAAAATAAGACTATTTTCTAATGTGATGTCGTTAGCGGTATCATTATAAAATTTAAAATCTATAGTTGAGGTAGTTATATCGTCAAAATTTAAGTATTCAAAAGTGAAAACAGAAGATTGTTCATTTTTATTATTTTCCCATCTATAGGTATCTGTGACTGGAGCATTTGAAATAGTAATATTAACCGTATAATATTTTTGATCTTGAGATATTTCTGGTAATTCAAAGGTCAGTTCAAAATAACCATTTGCATTAGTTGTCAATTCAGATATGCTTAATCCTAATTCAATTAAATCAGTCTCGGAAGAATAGAGAGTTGTAGCATCTGCTTCAGCAGTAGTATTTTGATTTGTGATATGAAAAACTATTTTTACATTTTCTGCTGCACGACCAGCTTCATCCAATATTGTTCCATTAATAGTAAAATCATTTCCATCATTAGTATAATATAAAGTTTCATCATATTTTGTAGCATTTAGGGTACCAAAATAGTTAACATCAGTGAGACTATCTGCTTCTCCTTTTAATTTTATTGTTATTGTTTTTACTTCTTGTTCTGAAGATAAAAGTTCACCAGGATCAGTATGAGTAATTGTAATAACGACATTATCTATAGGATTTGAAAAATTAGCGGTATTTAATATAAAAATGAAAGAAAATGATCCATTGGAAACTGTATTCACAGTTACATCCATTGAGGTATTTGAATTACCTATACCTCCACCATCTATTTCTATATTAATGGGAATATTATTCCATAAATTTGCATCCACACCATCAGATGATGAATTAAACACACCTGAAACAAGAATTTCTTGATTATTTCTTGTTAAATAGTTATTATTAAAATCAGATTGTGAGGTTTCGACCCCATCTAATTCAGTTGGATACAAGTTGAATATCCAATCGGTATTAATAGAAAATGTTAATGTTTCGGTGACATCATTATTTTGATATTTATAATATGGTGTTGTACCATTAATTGTGATTGTAATAGTTGCGGAGTCTTCTGTCGTGCCTGAGTAGGTATCTCTGAAAGTTATTGCATTTTCATTCCCAAAATATGAATTATTTGTTGTTGGGCCTACTTCATTATAATTAATTACATATGTCAAAGCATAATTATTTCTGATAGGAATTGGAACGGCACCCCCATTTCTGAGAGATATTGAACCGGTAAATTGAATTGTATCTGCAGGAGCAATTTCTTCACCTGAGTCTCGGGTTGCAGAAAAGGATATTTCATCATATAACGTAAAATTACCGGTATCAACTATCTTTGCACACTCAAAACAATCAATTCCAAAATCCGCATCTCCATCATCTTGATCTGGATACCACACGGTCCAATTCCAAAAACCTATATCACTTTGATCAAAATTTCTTGAAAAAGTAAACACAGCATTAGCACCTGCGGTTGCGGTAGCAACTTCATTACCTTCACTTATATCAGAAGTATTTAAGAAAAGATAAACCTCTACATTTGGGAATAATTCATCTCTTGTATCTGTGACAACCCCAGTTATTGGAATAGCTTCATCCCAATAGTACTCTCCTTCTTGGTCTAATGTAATGGAATTTTGAGTTATGGAAGTTGAAAATGAATTTGTTGTATCTAATGTTGCAGAGCTTCTAAATACTTTTTGATTTTGATGTGTTGGGTAATGCCTTGAGCTTTTGAAGACATCAGATGTTTGTGAGATCACATTTGGTTTAAAAGTGTTTGACACTTCTAAATTTTTCTCATTTGAGATGTGACTTATATTTGAGAATTCATTTCCAGAGATTAGCAATGGACTTATGAATAGAGAAACAGTGAGTAACAATAAAACACTCAGAGATTTGAATTTCATTGAATTAAACCTCCTTTGTTTATTTTACGTTTTCTATGAATTATGATTGGTAGTAATGACAACCCAAAAATTATGTTAATTAGATGTGAGACTGAAATTTCATAATTATTTGATTCTGTATACTCAAATAATTGATCATTATTTTCATGAATTGTATTTACATCATCAAATTGTACGATAGGTAAATTGAAATTTACATTTGCATTAGAAAGACCAAATGGTGCAAAAACAAATCTTTGACTATCATTGATAAAGTATTTATTATCTTGACTTGGAATAACTAATTCAATTATTAAGTAATAAGAACCTAATGGGACTGCACCTCCAACCATTGCAATACGACCTTGACCATCTGAAACTGTTGTGCCTGAAAGTACACCCATAGTAGTGTTTGACTCACTTAACTTGTAACAATTAACATTGACTTCATTATAATCAGTTTCACAACTACTAATTTGATTTAAGAAATAATTATCTCTATCAGTTGCGGGAAGGGGGAGTGGAGGTGCAACAGGAGCAGCATCAAAAGCATCTCTTGTTATTAAATAATAATCTAATGCCAATTCATCTGGCGTACGATCGTTTACAGGTGCATCACCATTTAGCAGTAAAATAGTATTAAGTGTATCATCTGTAAATAATGCCGTAAAATTGATGGTCCAATCTATTGTCTCAGTTAGATTTATTAGAAAATCACCATAGTCCACTATTTCATAGGTAAGAGAGAAATCTTCACTCATATGAATGTATAGAGTTGCATAAAAAACAGTATTAGGTATCCATGCCATTAATGTATAATATTCCACACCTGGATCTGCAGCTGGTGTTGTAAAATCAAATGAATATGATCCATCTGCTCCAGTAATTGGATTATCATCGCCAATATCTGCTTTTAATGAGTCTGTATTTCCAGAAATAAGAGTATCTTGGATGCCAGCTAAATCATCAGGTGAAAGCCACAAAATTTCTAATGCCACATCTTGAATGGGTTGACCTTCGGGATCATTTACTTGGATAGTATATCCTAATTCCTCTCCTGCATATGTAAATGAGGTATTGAATTCATCGCCATCGAATAAATCTAATGCATCTGGGACCTCAACAGTATCGACATCATCATCTGTGTTTGATAAAGAAATTGAAGCCTCTAATTTCCATCCAACAACTATAAAATCAACTTCAAGAGCATATCTAGCTACAATCGCAAATAAATTTCGTTCGCCCTCCCCTCCCAGTATATTTATTGCAGGATATTCACCTTCGAGGTTCGTATCAACACCATCAACTGTTAGTACAGCAGATTTATCAATGGATACTGTAATAGATAAGTTAGCCCAATTTTCACCATCTCCATCTGTCGTGATGGTACCTAAATCAGTACCTGCATTGAGTATGTCTGCGACATTGCCTGCAGCTAATGATAATAATTCTTCTTCGTTCAATATTTTAAATTCGATTTTTTGATTAGGTGCAGGTATTTCTTCAAATAAAACTCTTGAACCAAAGTTGAAGGGCTTATTCATTTCTGCCAATGAGAAGCTTCCTATATCTCCACCTAAATCAGTTTCGACACCAGAGGTTGAATCTAATTCAATGGTTGGCTGACCTCCCAATGAATTTTGGCCGTATACGAATCTACCTTCGGATAATAATAAAGATAATTTGGGTAATGGATTAAAAGCGCCCCAACTATATTGTAAATCTCCATTTTGATCTGTCCAAGGTATAAGTGCTTCCACCCAAGGAGAAACATCACCTGCAGTAATGGAAATTGTATCAGTTGCCTCATCAATTGTACCTGAATTAAAACCAATTACTAATCTTGATGGAATATTCAATGACCTTAACATATTAACATAACCAACTAAGAAATCTTTGATACCAAAAAGTTGTTGATTCTCTATTTGACGCCAAAAATAAAATGCTCGATCTTCTCCAGGTGGAGCTTCATTATTTCCACTATTGTCAGAGGTAGATGAGAAAGTTTCTGCTGCGGTCGGATTTGTAAGTAAGTCTAAAACTGCATTTTGAATTTGATTATGCACTTGCAATATTAAACCATAAACACTTTGATCTAAATTAGCTTGATAGGATAGAATTTTCCCATTATAAACAGATGCATCACCAAATTCAGTATTATTTTCATTAATATCATAATAATCAGGTAATGAAGATGAGCCCCATATAGAACTTAAACTTCCTGCATCTTCAATTGCATCATTACGTGTATTGACTAAATCAGATTTGTAACCATCAATTAACATAGCATTTAGAAAATCTCCATATGAAATAGAATTTTGTGCGATATTTTCTTGTTGCTCTGGAATGTAATATGCATCAAAATCAAAATAACCTGATGTTCTTGATTTTGTTAATGCAGCTTGTATTATATTTCGTGAATTAATATCTTTTTGCATTTCAATTGATGAAAATTCAACAAAATCTCCTGCTTCTAAATTATTAGCTTCTATTTGAGGAGAAGAGATATCTACTTGTGAGTCATATATTGAATTCCAAGGTGTCAATAAACCATCTGTAAACCCAGCAGTAGGATTTAGATATTGCTGGGAAACTCTAAATCCTTTTGATCCATTGGGATAACTACCCACAAGTGGTGCTGCGCTTGAAAAATCAGTTAAATATTGGTCAAAATTATTTACATAATCTCTAGTCTCGGGATCAAAAGTATCTGCTACTCTATAGCGCCAAAGATAGGTATCATCTAGCCTACTCAGCTCTTGACCGTCCAAAGATGTTACTGTGGCGATTAATAATGAGGGATCCGGCAATGGCCCTAAAAGATCTAATAACCCATTTAATAATTCTTGATAAAAAGGAGAGTCTAAATTTTCTAAATCATAATTTTCATTCACATCAATTCTATCATCTTGATGTCTAATTACCCCTGCCTCATTAATGAATGATGAAAAAACAGCCGTTGTAAATAATAACATTGCCCCGATAGCTAATAATTGACGAGCTGCCCCTCCCCATTTTTTAATTTTAAAACCTTGAGTGATTAATGACCATCCTAAAAAGGTACCTAAACCAACAGCAATACTTCCAGTTAAAAAAAGTGACGCAATACCCTCTAAGGAGCTAAAGAACGTATTTATTTGTTGACTTATTTCGGGAAAAAATAAACTAGAACCTAAACTACCTGAATTATATTGGTTAATTAAATATGCATATGCTCCAGAAATTGAACCTGAAATAATAGATGGAGTTCGTTCCCATGGGATTTTTATTGGAATGGCATTTTCTCTTTTTTTATATCTTTTTACAATAATATTACCTTCTGCATCCCTTATCCTCCTAGTTATATACTTGGTAGAAGTGGAACTTTTAGATAATTTACTCATTATAATCAAGCCAGAAATTTACAGCTTTTTTGAGTTAAATAACTCAATAATACTGTTTATTACATAATAAACTGAAACGTACAAGTTTAAATATAATTCCCATTTAATTGAAATATTTAACAAATTAAAATAATTTTATTAAAATGAAAAAGGTTCAATTCTTATCTGATAGGTATTTGATTACCATTTTTGTTAAATTATCCAATACTTTTTCGACTGATTGTTCTGCATTTATTACAACAGTGTTTTTAGGTTTGTATAACTCATAACGTTTTATTAAAGAATTCAAATTATCATAAGTCTCAAATTTTTCTAACTTATTTCGATTATTTTCAAACCTGTTAACTGCAATTTCTGCAGAAACATCTAAGTATATGGTCAAATCAGGATCAGGAACCTTATCATTAATCATAGCAATCCAATCTTCTGATAATCCATTTAAGCCTTGATAGATTATTGAAGATAGTTTATATCGATCACAAATTACAATAGAACCAGACTGTAGTTTAGGTAGGATCTCTTCATAATAATGCTCAATACGATCAGCGGCAAATAATAATGCATCAACGGCATGTTGAGAATTTGGATTTGATAAATAATCTCTTAAAATTGGACCTAATTTCCCAGATGAGGGTTCTGTTGTGGTATGAATGACATAACCTAATTCGGCCAATTTTTCACTTAACAATTTTATTTGAGTAGATTTACCAGATCCATCAACACCTTCAACTGCAATAAAAACACCAGAATAGGTCATTATATTTTTGATATAATTATACGATACTTTAAGATAATTATTGCAAGCCATCATAAGTACCAGTATAATTGAATGTAAATTTTCATTTATATTGCATCATGATTGCATACTTGTAAAAAATATTTATGATTCAAAGATCTATAATAATTATGGAATACATAGACCTTAGAAGTGATACGGTGACAAAACCAACTGAAGATATGAGAGTAGCTATGAAAAATGCAGCAGTTGGAGATGATGTATTTGGGGATGACCCAACTGTGAATGAATTAGAGGAATATGCAGCAAAATTGTTTGGGATGGAAAGTGCATTATTTGTTTCATCTGGAACACAAGGAAATTTAATCTCAGTAATGTCACATACAAAACCTGGAGATGAAATTCTTCTTGAGAAAGAGTCACATATATATTATTATGAAGTTGGAGGATTAGCAGCAATAGCAGGAGCAATACCAAAATTATATGAGTCTAATAAAGGATATGCTTCAAAGGAAAAAATTGAAAAATGTATTAGAGATGAAAATATTCATTATCCTAATACTAGTTTACTATGTATTGAAAATACACATAACCGACATGGAGGAAGTCCTTTAAATAAAGATCAAATGAATGAAATGACTGAAGTTGCACTAGAGAATAATTTGAATATACACTTGGATGGTGCAAGAATATTTAATGCAGTGGAAGCATATAATACAAATATCAAAGAATATACAAAAAATATAGATTCTATATCCGCATGTTTGTCAAAAGGATTAAGTGCACCAATTGGTAGTATAGTTGCAGGAAATGATGAATTCATCAATATCGCTAGAAAAAAAAGAAAAATGTTAGGCGGAGGTATGAGACAGGTTGGTGTGATTGCAGCAGCAGGATTGTTAGCCTTAAAAAATATGAGAGAGAGATTATATGAAGATCATGAAAATGCTAAATTATTAGCAGAAGGTATGATAGATATAGGATTAGAAGTATGGGACACAAAAACGAATATCGTTGTTTGTGATACAAAAAAGATATTTAATGACTCAAAAATAGGAATTGATTTACTTGCAAAAAACAATATATTTTGCGTCCCTTTTTCAAATAATTTGATTAGGTTTACCACACATAGACATATTAGCAAAGACGATATAGAAGTTGTCTTAGAAAATATTAAATCAGAATGGTTAAATTAATTTATTAACGGAATATATCTGAACCCATCATAGTTAGTGATCCAATCCCTGTAATCTCTTTGTCATAAAAAGGTAATGTAGTTAAAGTTAATTCTTCAAACTTTGATTGTATATACTTTAGGTTTTCACTTTGTCCTTTTGATCTAACATTACAAAAACTACAATTCGAATTGTCATTTTGTATCTGATTAATAATAATATGGTTTACACTTATACCCTCTTGATTTAATTGTGATTTAAGTCGTTCAGACTCATTTATTGCCATCATAGTCGGGATAGTAGCAATTATAAATTCGGTTTGAGATCCATCTTTGAATAAATCTCTAACTATGTTCATACTTGATTTTAGATGCTCCATAATTTCCAAAGTATTATCGGGTTGTGTCTCAACCCCCATTAAAGATTTAAACATAGAAGTTGCATTATTCATTTTTACTCTTAATTTTATGATTTTCCCCATGAAGGAGTCGAGAAAATCAGGTAATGACAACATTCTAAGTGTATGCCCAGTTGGAGCAGTATCAAAAATAATACGTTTAAAATGTGAGTATTTTTCAGATTTTATGAATTGAATAACCTTTGCTAAGGCCAAGGCCTCATCAATACCGGGGGGCATTGTGTCGAAGATACCATCTAAATCGTCCAACCCAAATTGAGAGAGTTGAGACATTAAATTATCTGCATCCTCTTGTTTATTGATATTTGCTAAAGATTTAAAATCATCCGAAGATTGTTTTGGATCGATTTCCATCGCAAATAAATTAGCCAAACCAACAATGGGAACAGGTTCTCCTCCAGATAAATCCTGTTTGAAGGAGTCACTCAGAGAATGTGCAGGATCAGTTGAGATTATCAAAGTCATTTGTTTATTATTGGCAAAAGTGGTAGCGATTGACGCAGAAATACTTGATTTTCCAACTCCTCCTTTGCCTCCTACTAGTAAAAAACGGCGATTAGTATTATTAAGCAATAATTTCAATGATATAACAATCACCTCTTTTGATAAGATAAAATAGTAAACAAGGCTATTGGGATTGCGACAAATATACTGACCATAATAAGAATATTACGCCATATTTCAGAGTCTAATTCTGGTGGTGCTTCCGTATTAACTTCAAAGGGGAGATAAGCAGATTGAGATTTGTAAATAGTATTATTTTCATCATAATAAGAAATGGTTGTTGGTTCTAGTGTAAATTGACCGATTACAGAGGGAGTTATGTCATAGGAATATGATATGGAACCTCCGAAGCCAATCTCAAACCATGTATAGGTAGTATGATTTCTTGAGTCATTCATAATATTAGATTGAAAAGTTGGTTCTTGGATAGAAATATTATAAGCATATGAATTTGAAAAGTTAGTAATATTGACAGTAACTGAAATAGTATCACCTAATATAACTTGATCTTGGTCAATCCATTTCACAACTGATAATGAAGGATAATTTTTATCGGATATTTCACCATAAGAAGGTTCAGAGTACACTTGAAATGGTAAAAGTAAAGAAAGTGCGATTAATACAAAAACCAATCTTTTCATGAGATAATTGAGTTTAAATTTATTATAATTTAATATTATTCATTTAGTACATGAAACTTGAATTATTTGAGAAAAAGCTAAATATCGATTATGGTAGAAGAGTTGTAGGAGTCCAATAATTCAGACCCAAATAATGTATTCACATAAGGAGTAAGAATTACAATTATTGTATTTGATTCACCAAATAATTCAAAGTGGGTAGAAGGGATAATAATGGACCCTCCATATGTAAATTCACCTTTAATAGGGCGAAATGTGTTCCAGTTTGTCTCAGTCAGAAGTGTATTATTGAAATATACTTCTAAAATAATAGACTCGATGTAGTTTAAGATATTTCCATTATCATATACCGTGATAAATACATTCACAAAAATAGAGTCCGGCAGACCATCATTTTCTAATAAACTGATTTCATCATCATAAGTAATACTTTGAATACCTCTGATTTTATCATCACTGGATAAAAGTAAATTTGGCGAATATATAGATAAAATGAGTATGAAAGTAATGGCAAAAAAGATTAGTAAACTATAGATCCGATTTTTATTATTAAAAATAAGTTTCAAGAATGATGAAAATTGTAAATTCATCATGGAAAGTTTAGAGGATATGTTACTTTTTGTTAGATCATAATACTGTTTATCCTCTGCATTTTCTTTTTCATCCCATAAAAATAGGAATAAAATTGCAATTATTGAAATAATGAACATTAAGGATTGAATGAAAATATTTTGCTGAAGGGTTAATGATAAGTGACCTAAATATGGAGCTCGGAACAGAATTTCTCCTAATACTGCATCAAATGGAATAAAAGTCCCTTCATCATAATTATCAGGACGATAATTTGTAATAGGATTGTCTCCTTTAACTCTAAAAAAATAATTTTGGGAAGAGTCAATAAATATGTCAATCACTCGATGTATAATTCTATTGTTTGAATTTGATAGATAGACGATTACATCACCAATTACTATGTCAGAAGGGTTGTCCTTGTGAATAATAAAAAGATCACCTTGAAAATACGTTGGAAACATTGAATTAGGATCTGCATTATCGATGACAACTAATGAGTACCCAGTGATTGAAGTAAATTGACCTGATACGAATAATATTAAGAAAATAGAAAAAAAACCAAGATATATGATATCTATGATTTTTCGATTTATCTTCATATTATCTCTATGTGTTAAAATATATTAAATTGTTTTTATTAAAAGAATTTCAAATCGAATAGGGAACAAGATAAATTGAAGTAATTGAAATACTTTGGAACGTGAAATATAATGTTTAAAAATACAAATTTAACTAATTTTATTTTTAAGGGAAATCAGTATTTTTAAATCTGTATTATATTAAGGTGATAAAATGATAGAGAATGATATCAAAATAAGAGATCCTGATATTAAAGATCTTGAGGATATCGTTCATATTAATAGAGTATGTCTACCAGAGAATTATCCCATAGCATATTTTATTGAATTAATAAAATCATGGCAAAAAACATCATGCGTGGCATTATTGAATGGTAGAGTGGTGGGCTATATTTTAATGCGAGTGGAAGGAGGTTTTTCTACACCCTGGAGGATGAGGAGTACAAAAAAAGGGCATATTGTATCAGTTGCGGTTTTACCAGATGCGAGAAGGATGGGGTTAGGGACAATGATGATGCATGATATTTTGAAAAAAGCAAATTTGATAAAAAATATGGAACAAATAACATTGGAAGTTAGAAATTCAAATTATGGAGCGATAAAATTATATGAAAATTTGAATTTTATAAGTGAAAAAATAATCAAAAGTTATTATTCAGACGGTGAAGATGCTCTACTAATGAAATATCTACTAGAATAATGATCTTATGCTTGCTATTGTTTTGTTTAGTGTTGCCATGAATAAACAGATAGTTATGTATGGCCAAGAATAGATTAAATCATCTAAATTAGAATTATTTGTAGCGAAAAGTAATATTTGAGCACTGCCTGCAAAAATCAAAAAGGAAGTAGTGAATGAGAAGAATTTGGATAATTTTGTTTTTATAAAAAATCCTTCTAACAAAAACAATATGGATGATAATGCAAGTATGGCACCATAAAATATTAAGTAATCAAACATGGCTCCTTCAATGAAAGATGGATCACGGTTAGCATAAAAATTGAAATTGAATAATGAAGAGAATGCTAAAAATGAAATCATTGAAAGAAGTGTAAAACTGGTTTTTTCATCCTTATTTAAGAAATGACCAATTATTATTAAAAACGGACCAAGAGATAATTCACCAACGATTATGGTTAGAACTAAGTCGGCATTTAAGCTCTCTATTAAGGCCAAGGTTGAGATTTGTGTATTAGAGCCACCAATAAAAAATTGAATTATATCTTGTGGGAATCCACCTGGAATACTGTATAATGTCATTGTATAAAAGGCGTTTGTGAGAAAAACATAACCCAAAAGTGTAAGAGTTTTGTGAACTGAGAAATTCAAATTTAAGTTAGAAATTAACTTTTGCAAATAGGTTAAGGCATATAATGAGAAACTAATTAATAATGAGATGGTGATCATGGGCCATTGGAATACCAATTCTTCAACATTATCTGGTATGAAAGAAACCCAATATAGAATGAGGGTGACTGAGCTGTAAAATGTTAAGAGAGCTGAGAAAATCAAAAATAATTTTTCATATCTTATTTCGGTTTTGAAGCTTTCTAATAGAAAAGACAAAGAAATTAGAGATAGTATTCCTCCAATAAATATGGTGGAGTTAGTAAAAATGGTTGCGAATTCATTATTTGAAGTTGAAAAAAACAGATTATATGAAAAAAGTAATGCAAACCCTAATAGCATTAAACTTATTAGAATATCATAATATGTTTGGCGATTTTTAGATATAATCGCTCCTACAAGACATAAGCTTGACCCTGTGATAAATAATATTGGAAGAGTATCACGTTGAGATGTAAGATTAGAGATAAATTGATCATATGTTGTGCTTGAACCACTCCCTAAGATATAATCAATAATATCTGAGGGGAAGCCTCCTACGACACTAGTTAGTGCCATAGAGTAAAATACATTTAATAATAATAAAGTCCCTAGTAGAGAAAGAATATAATCTAAAGCAAATGAGGAACCGGATGGTTTTAGTTTTTCTTTGGATTTAATAATTTTTTTAGAGGTTTTTTGACCAGGAAAAGAGTTAATTTCATTTTCCAAACGATCTTTATATTCAATTAATAGATTTAAATCATCCAAATTGTTACCGGAAACATAGCCTAAATCGCCTTCAAGGTCTTCTATTTTAGTGATTAGTTGTTCATATTCAACCACCAATTTTGTTTGAAGCACCTTTTTATCTTCCATAGATTATCATAATATTCTTTTCATAAATAACCATTACTCATATAACAATTTAATTAATTAAAAAATGATAATTAATTAGTAAAAATTATATTAATTTTTCAAGTCTTTTAATTTTATTTTTAATTGTGGTTTTTGCATGTAATGCCGTTAAAGATTCAGGATTATATGAAAGAACCCATCTTTTCTTATCCCTATTATAACTTAAATATTCACCGACTTCTAATTCAGACAATAATATTTTCGCATTATCATTAAATAAATCATATACTTGGCTATCTTTGTCTATTTTATGAGATTTGAAAATAATTAATTCTGAATTGTTTAATACTGATTTATTAAATTCAAATGATTGAGTGACTGAAATCAAGTACAGCCCAAATTTACGTCCTTCAGATGCAATATCTTCAAAAGCAGTATTTGAAATTTTTTGTGCCTCTTCAGGTACAATTATTGTTTTATTAGGTAGAGCTTTATGTTTAGCCAAATCTAGTATTTTTTTCATGAAAAATGCGATGATCCTTTGATTTATTTTGTCATTATCCATATTTATTTGGTAAACTAAAATTTCTCCTTTTTTAATAGGCATAATATTATTTTTATCAGTTTGAACTATTTTATCAACTACATCTTCTGTAAATGAACAAATTCTTTCAATCGCAAGTTCAGGTGAATAATAATCCCCAGAGCTCATATCTTGGTTATCATTATTGATAAAATGATTTTCATTTTGCTCATCCATAAATTTCCTTGTATTTTGCAAGGCTAATTTAATGTCATTTAGTTCATAATATTTGAACACATCATCTTTTTTCGAGCCGCCAATTTGTATTATTTTATCGGCTATATCTGAATATTCGTGGTGATGATCAAAAACAATGATTGATGCATCATGAACTCTAATATTTTCTTTTATGATTTGTTTAGTAAGAGTGGTTTTTCCGGACCCAGTTTGACCTATAATGGCAAGATGAGGTGAATTTGCAGGATTTGCGCCAACTATTGGAACAGATGAGACGGATACTTCAAAATTTAATTTTTTCTTTTTAACAAATTTCTCAAGTAAATTTTCTACCTCGTCTATATTAGTATCAATCAAAGTTGTATATGGTATAACTTTTGATTTTACATGGCTATCATTAATTTCATTAACATCGTCAACGATTTCAGAAATTATTTTTGCTTCCACTGAATTTATTCGTGATTTTAAATAGCTATAATCTATTGAGGAAAAGCGTTCAAGGTTTGAAATTGATTTTATAGCTTTTTTTGAAATATTCTTTAATTCATTTGACAGATCAGTTAAACTAGCTAAAAGTGTGGCAAAATTGTCATAAATCTGTTCAGTAATTTTTTCAGGATCTAATTTTTTATCTAACCAATCAGAATGATCTTGGAAGTCACATATTTCATCATAAATGGAGTCTAAATAATCTTCTTTTGATTTTTCCAAGTGTGATAACATAGATGCTAATAAAATGAAATTATCTGTAATGATGAGATTAATCATAAAATATGATAATTGTTCCAATTTGAAAATGCCAGTGGTTTTCTCAAATGCATTTTTTCTTTCACTGAGAGCAATATCTAAATCAAAATCTAAGGTTTCTAATATTTTGGCCTTGAAGTGATGTGCAAATATAACAAATTCATTTCCAAATTTATCGTATTTGTTTGCATCTTCATTTTTACTTTCAACTAACTTATTTAATATGTTTAGTAATCTGCTCAAAAATTCTCTACTTTCAGTATGTTTACCTACACCCTCAAAATAGTGGATCACTTGTTCGTAGGAGTCGTAAGATTTGATAAAATTAGCAAAATTAGCACTTTCAATACTTGATCTCAAATTTTCATCTGCGGAAATAGAAAGTTCTAACATAGACTTTTCATTCATATCTAAACCCACTTAGTAATATTATACCTAACTCATTGACTTACTAAAATAATATGGTTAGAATTTAGATTTGAACATATTTTTCGGAGATTATGTTCGATTTTAATATATGGAGAGAGATATCAAATAAAATCTCCTTCCTCCAACTTTCGTGGCAAGTAATGATTGGTGATATATTGTGGATCTTGAGCATTTAAAGCTTGAATTTCAGCTTTAACACCATCTTGTAGTAAAATTTCAATTTGTTCTCTCCATTTTGGTTTTCTTTTTACAAATTCTTCATCTAATAACAATTTAATTCTCCGTTCATCACTTTTAGTCATTTTAATATGGGTATCTTTAGGAATGCCAAAACCTGAATCTTCCCTTAAATCAGAGGGCAATAATCCCAACCACTGAATATTAGGAACAGCTAAATTTGCAGCCTCAAAACTCAAGGCTTTACTACCAACAGAGTATACCCTGAGAATTTCAAATCCATAAACATCTGCATCCATTATTGCTAAAATTGGCAAATTTAGTTCATCATTAATTTTTTTAAGAAACATACGAGTTGCCATATCAGGCTGCCCCTTAGCAGTGACTAAAATCGACGGAACATAATTATAAAATTTATCCTCCGATAATCGGTTAAATACTGCATCTTTTTCGATTACCAACACGAATTCGGCATCACTTTGCATTTTGGTATAATCATTAATATTAGGTGAAATCTGGACTGAATTGCCTTGTTTTGTACAATCTTTGTAATTACCTTGTTCTTCAAATTCAATATGACCAACAACATTACCTTTGGCTGAGGCAGTGACATTCATTGAGGATCGAGTAACTTGTAGCATTGCCCCAATATCTTCTATTAGACTATCGCTAGTATCTTGTTTTTCAAATATATTCACTGCCTGGTAATAAATATCTCTTTTTGCACTATGAATACCCCGATTTAATTGCTCATGTAATATTTTCATTAATTCAGTTAATTGTTGTACTGATTTAACAGAGGAGAGGTTTCTAAATTGCCTTGCTACTTTTTGTTTTCCAAGTAAAACCAGTTCAGAGTCTTCGTCAAAACCTATGTTATCTCCACCTCTGCTTGGTATAGAAAAGGATACATTTGAAGGATCATCTAATGCTTGTTGCAAAAACGAATTTGTGACATCTACTAATTTTTGTTTAGTTGTTTCTGCATCTAATTGAGATACATGTAGGACACCATAAGGATAATTAATTATTTCGGATGAATTTTTTTTGAATTTTTTGTAAAAATTGGTTAGATCAATTTGCTTCTTGATATCTATTTGTTTGATATCTCCTCTGAAACCAAACTTACTTGGAATGTCATTATCATTAAGACGATTCCATTTAGTATTATCTTCGAAAAAAATGATAAATTTGGTATGATCAAGATTAAATTCATCTCTTAGTTGCTTTTTAATTTGTGTAATTTTTAAGTCTAAATCAATAAGAATTTTTTTTTCTACGGGAGGGAGAGCTAAATTATTTGAACATTTAATTAATTGTGTGGCCATTTTTATTCCCCTATTAAATTAATTTTGTTCTTTTTTTAATCTGTTTAGATTTGTGTAAAATAAAGTTAATTGTTTTTTTTAATATATCACACAACTTTGAGACGTATTCAAGTAAAATTATTATTATTAATACTATTGAAATTTTTAATTTTATCAATAAAATTATTGTGTCCTAATTTACCGGAATTTGTGATATTTTCAATTATATTTAAATTATTATTAATACTTTCAGAGTCAATAAAAATTTTAATTTTTAAATCGGGTGAAGATGTAAGCAATAATTTTGCCAATCTTTTTTGATTAAATGTTAAGGAATTTTTTGATATGAGATATTTTTGGCAGAGTTCTTGCAGTGAATTGATATTATGTATATTGCTGGTTATGGGAGATCTAATCCAATTTGTATTAAAATTGTGCCAGGACTTCGAAATAATATTTTTGATTAAATTAAGTGAGATTTTATTTGATCTAAAAACATGTATAGCTTCTAAGATATTAGTTGCACCTAAATTTTCAACTAAGGTTTTTTCTTTTGGATAATTAATAAAATATATTGGGGGAGAATATAGGAAATTTAGAATTAAGGGAGGGATTTTATTAGAATTTTGGAGATCTATTATTTGATCAAAATAGAGGATTCCTAATTTTTTCCAATTAATTTTTGGTAAATATGAAATATCAAGGATATCAATTGGAATGCCTATTTTATTGAGTTTTTTATTAAATTCATTGGGATTAAAGGACTTAATTATTTCTTTCCAATATTTTTGAGATTGTTGAGTAGTTTTAGAAAGTTCTTTAAGATCTGCATAAACTAATTTTTCTATAGTAAAAATATTCATTCTAAGTAATGATCTAAATGAAAATAAATCAATATCTAGCAATGTTATTGGAGTTGCGCCTTGATCAGATATGTCAATTAACGATCCTGGTTTTTGGATTAATGTTAATAAGGAGTTTGAGAGATATTTCCCAGTATGCGACAATATTGTATTTTGAATTATAAACTTAGCAATACTTAGATTAGGTAGTTTAGCTTGATCTGGAACTTTTGAGTCATAGAAAGTAGTATGTTTAATATTTAATAATAATGTTTTTCGTATATTTTGGACTATTTTTTGATCAATAGTATCTGAGTCTTGCATCCAACATGTTAATAAATTTTGATCTTTTGAAACCACATCTGATACTACATGAGAAGGTAGTAATCTCATAGAAATCAAATGAGTTAAATTACCGATATCATTTTTTGTTGAAAATATACTATCTAATAATGGAATATTGGATGTTTGTGTTGACGTATAATTGGAAGTAAATAAAAGATCTGAAATTGTGAATATATCATTATTATTTAGGATCTCGACATCATGAGTGTTTAGATCGGGAAACTGAATAAGTGGCAATGAACAAACATATTGGATTTGATCTATGACTTCTAAAAGATGGGGAGGTAATGTATCAACTAATATGTGATAGTTGAAAATTAAATCTTGTAAAGTTGTCAGTGAGGTTGCAGAATAAATATTTAACTCTTTCAACAATTTTCTATCTGTTGAACTAAGAAGATCTATGTTTTTGAGTTCAATAGATCTATTTTGCAGACACAAAGTGATTGATAGGATATCAATAGAACTAATAAGATTAATTAATTCATTTGTATTTTTATTCAATATATTCGCTAAAATATTTGTATCTGTGAAAATGAAATCAATTATAGTCTTTATGTTATTTTCAAAAAGAGACTTACATTCTGTGAATTTTAATTTAGGCGTGAAAAATATTGAGGAACAAAAAGTTTCGATGAGGGGTGTGAATTTTAATGAAAATTTTAGATTTTCGAAACGCTCAGCGGGTAAATTAGTTCTTTGTTGTAATATTTGATCAGAGGTTAATATGAATTCGAGTATAGTATTAACTTGATTATTGCTGAGTGAGTCAACGATTTCTTGACCAAATGTATTTGTAAGATTATGAATTGGGAGATGAAGTAAGTTTTTGAATATTTGAATGGAGTCCCATTTAATTACAGTTGAACTCCAATTCTCTTTTCGGGTGGAAAAATAAAGATCCTCTATTGTAATTATATCAAGCTCATTTAGATGTGAGATATGTTCATCATCAAAAATTTCTAAGTCTGATAATAAAATACCTGCTTCTTGAAGTAATACTGAATTAAGTATATTTGTTGATTTTTCTAATGACCAACCCAAGCAATCAGATATTATTGATGGAGTGCTAGTAAGAAAGTCGTATACTTTAGTAATACCTATATTGGATAATTCACGTAGTTGTGAAGAGGTAAAAGTTTCATAAAAATCAATAGCATTATTAGAATTTTCGAGGGATTGGTGTTCTTGATCTATTTGAGGTTTATTTTTATTTTTCCAAGATATAATAACTGGAGGAGAGTCTAATAATTTTTTCAAATGATTAATTAATTCCCATGAAAACAAATGTTTGCCAGACTTATCTGTTATTGTGACATCAAAAGTATCATGATCAGTCAAGTAATACAGTTCTTCTATGGATTTAATTCCTGCATTATAAAGAGAAATTACTTCTTCTGATTTTAAATGATCTTTCCCATCTTTATTGAAATGAATTTTTGAGATAACATTGTTGTTATCATCCTTAAAATATAGAGAGGTCCCTTTATCTTGGAATTTAGATAAGAGAATATTTTTTGTGAAGACATTAATATCTAAATTTAGTAAAGTAGACAATTCTTCAAAATTATGGGAAAATAAGGTTTTTATATTTTTTATATTTAAACCATGAAGTATTGAGATTGTATTTTTCCCAAGATCTTTAAAAGCAGATATGGGAGAGTCTAACTTTTTGATTATATTGAAAATTAATGCACTTTCAATTAATTCTAAATTCAATTCAAATTCAGATATTTTTGATAAATTTAAATGTGAGATAAAATTAGATAGATAGTTTTTATCACGTTTATTTTTTAATTTTAAAATAATTTGATCAATAGGATTCATGAGCAATTCTAATAATGAGAAAATTTCATGGTCAATCTCTAACTCTTTGAATATGGATAACATTTTTTTTGCTAATTTTTCATTAGATATAAAATGATGTAACTGATTAATAGGTTGAGTTAAAATATCATTATATTGTTTCAACACTTTATTTTGACTCGAGATAAATGATGAAGGGTCTGCCCACTTGATTGAAATTGCATGGCTTAGGCTATTGTATTTGATTTTTTCCAAAAATTCCAGTTCTTTCAATGAGTAAATATTTGTCAATTGAGTTAACTTTATTTTGAATTTATTTATGTTAGATTGAAAAGTAGTTTCATTAAAATTGTTTTTCAAATCATCAATAATGTTAACTGGTAATTGTGTGATCTTAGATAACTCTTGAGTTTCCCAGATTAAAAATTTACCAATATTAGTTACTCCATAGTTATATAAAACATGAAAGGAATTAGATAGTATTGAGGAGATAAAGATAATTGGAGAAAAAATTATATCAAAAAAGTTGGTAATGATTTGAAGATGATCATGTTGAAATTTTAAGTTTGTAAAATATTCAGGACTAAGTACTATTTCTTCTAAAATATTGATGTCATATTCTTTGAATATCTTGGCTATTTCACTATTGAAATTATCAAATTGAGTTCCCAGTAAAATTTTATATTTAAGGACATATTTCTGTAATTTTTTAGAATACATTTTAGATGAAGATTTTAATAAACTGTTAGTATTCGTAATTTTTAGTTTTTTGAATTCTTTTTCTATGTTGTTATTAATTTGTTTTAACATTTTTAGTGAGCCTAATTTTTGTGATTTTTCCAAAATGTTTGTGAGATTTTCTTTTGTTTCTTTAACTAAAAGTTCGATGTAATCGTCGCTATTTTTATTTAAAAATATATCAATTGAGTTGGTTGATGCTAATTGTTCGAAATTAGTGATATTTATTTTTTCAAATGCTTTTATTTTCTCTTTATGATAGTATGTAATAAAATTTTCATTTGAAAATAATGTTTGATTTCGAAGTAAAAATAAAATATATGCATTAAACAACGTTCTTTGTAACTCTCCTATCTCAATTAATTGATCTTGTGGATATTTGACCAAATCTGATATTTTAAGGATATTTCGTCGTTTGAAAGCATTTCGCAAATATCCATCGATCCAATTTTGATCGGTATTTGTTAGTTTTAGAGAGGCAATTTGCTTATTTGCAGAAATAAATTCTTTGAGAGTTTCTTGAAAATTAGGTATAAGTATCTGTGACAATAGTTTTTCATTTAATGGTTTAGAGGGATGAGTGGTAGCGAATAAGAATTGAGTTAAAGTTTCAAATTTAAATTTTGATATTAATGGATCGGCATTTAATTCTTCAAAATTTATAAAAGTTTTAGAGATATCGATTTGGATTATATTTAAATTTGTAGAGTCCATATTTTTTAATTTATTTACTTGGATAGAAACATCAGATAAACTATTGTTATTATTAATAGAGAGATCACCATTTGTGATACTCTGATGCATATTATCTAGTATTGCTAAACGATCTTTTTCGATTAATTTTATAATGAGTCCATCAACTTTCTTTAATTGTAATGTAGGCGATACTAAATAATCATATATTGATCGTATCCAACGTCTGTGTAAAGATTTATTTAATTTTGGGAGAAATATTAACTTTTCTTTGTCTTCTCTTCGACTAAACCTTGCTTCGATATTAGAAGGTATTAACATGTCTGGATCAAGATCTGGTATAAAAGAAGATTTATCTAATTCGGAGATTGTTCTTCTCTTAATAATATCAACTTCTAACTCGGGTATTTCAACTATTTTAGACAATTTGATATTATCATATTGTAAAAATGAGGCTAAATCAAAAATGTCATTTTCATTTAGTTTATTTATTGTATCTTCACGGTACCAGATTGGAGCAAGAAAAATAGGTTGGCCCTTAGGTAATTTTTGATGTCCTGTTTTTGACTTTCCGGATGCTAGTGCTGAGATAAAACGATTTTCAGTTATATCAAGGGTACTATTTCTTAATCCTTCTTTATCAAGAATTGTGAGTAAATTATTTATTGTTCTTGGGGCATATTTTTCAAATTGAGATTTCCTTTTTCTTTCTCTTTGTCTCCTCCTTCGACCAGAGAGAAAACGTTTTAAATTTCTACCTAGTTGCATTAAGGTTAATCTGACTTCTGCACCTATTTCGTCAACTTTGTCTATATATTCTTTTGAAGTTTCTGGAAATGGGATTTTTGTGGATACAAGAGAAACTGCGATAGCTAAAGGTTCAGTTCCTCTTGTCAAACCATAATCGGACCAATTTATATTGTTTACAATGTTAGTTATTAAATCAGATCCTGCACCAAAAATTAAAGGGATACGATTTGCGAAACGATATATAATTCGATTATCCACAATTGTAACTCCCTTGGATTGTGCGGCTTTATTTACTCCACCACCATAACCTATGGCAGCTTCTATAATGAATGGATGGCCTTCATAGGCTTTTGGATCTCGAGTAATTGCGTGAACAAACTCTGGAGTCAGCTCCTTCTCCAATCCTTTTTTGAGTCTTTCTGCACCTAGAGGCGATAAACTATCACCAGTGGGAGGTTTGAAACCAAAAATTCTATCTTTTACATTGATACTTGGATCTCTTGCTTCTTTCAAGGCTCTTGAAAATCCATCATGAACTATTCTCCTAATCTCTTGACTAGTTAACGCTTTTGGTGATTTTTCTGTGGAGACCTTGACTTCATCAAAAAATGATTTAGCCGATTTTTCAGAAACTCCCATAAAGTTTTTAGTCAAAAAGCTGATAAGATTTGTATCATTTGAATTATTTATTTCTCTTCTAAAAGTAGAGATATCTGTACCCCAAGGGTGATTGTTTACAACTTTGGGAGGATTTGGAATATCATCGACTACCCTTTGAAAAATTAATGGTTCATGAATATCATTATCTGGAGGAAGATCAATAAATAAATCTGCATATGGAGTAATAATAGCCAATTGTTTAAAATATTCTTTGACATATAATTTGGCCATATTCCATGACCCAGTAAAGGAAACCTTGATTTCAGTCCCAGTATTTTCATAATATTCATTTGAACCTGGTTCAAATTGTTCCTCACTATGTATAATGGGCTGATTTTTTTCGAGATCAATAAATAATTTTACTCGATGTGTTAAATTATCTTTTTCATGTCTTGTTGTAATCTGAATGGGTAAATCAAGCGTTGACATTGCATATAGTAAAACCATTTTTGAGCCAAGGCCAAATCTTCCTCTTGCTTGTTGCACCCCATATTTGGTTCCAGCTAAGACAGTACCAAACAATTGTGGAATTAACGATTTAGGCACTCCAATCCCATTATCTTTACATGATAATTCTATGAAGTCTATTTTTTTGTCATCAATTTTTATGATATTAGTACCCATTAATTCAATAAGTTCTTGTTTTTTTAATCTTCTCAATTTAATCGATATGTTGGGAGTCACACCTTTATGTTCAGCAGCATCGAGTGAATTCTCAACCAGTTCTCTAACAGATGTGAAGACAGCTCGTAAGGAATTTCCAAAACCAGCAATTGATTTATTTTCATTGAAAAATACTGCAGCAGATGCAGTCCTTGCCTTAGAGTCTCTCTCGGAATTACTTTTCTTTTTCCTTTTTTTGTTTTTAGACATGAGATTGACTCCTTATGGAATACTTTTTGAGAAAAATCCAAAAAATATGTTTATTCTAAGAAATTGGTAATAATGCATTATATAAGATTATTACCCGTTCTAATAGATATTTAAAAAAATAAAATATAACTGTTATCTAAATTGATTAAATCAAAATTGATGTAGGATGTATATAGATATAATTTACTGAAATTCATCCAATTTATTTTATGGCCTATCTGTCATAGAAATTCATTTTTTCAATTGAATTTATTTTAAATTAAGATTCATTAAGCCCAAGATTCATAACTATTAATTGATTTTTCGAGACTTCACTGTTGGAGCAAATATTTTTTGATAATACTCAATACGTTTAAGGGTTAGTTCATAAATTTTTTCATCACTTATTAATTTCCTAGCGACATTATCTTTAATCGCAGCTTTTGCAACTGCTGCAGCTTCAGTGGCCATTAATTGAGGATCGGTAGGACTAGTAATTATATTATCTGGGGTGAGATCCTCTTCAGGAGTCATACTGGCAATTGCATTTGCAGCTGCAACTTTCATATTGTTTGTGACTTTTTTAGCTCGTACATCTAATAATCCTCTAAATATACCAGGAAAACCCAAGACATTATTAATTTGATTTGGAAAATCTGATCGACCTGTACCTACAACTGTAGCCCCTGCAGCAATAGCATGTTTGGGTAATATTTCTGGATCAGGATTTGCTATCGCAAATACAATGGCATCATTTTGCATTGATTTTATCATATCTTTTGTAAACGCACCTGGACTTGATGCTCCAATTAAGATATCTGCTCCTTCAACCGCTTCAGGAAGAGATAAAGATAGCTTTTTTGGATTAATACGAGTTGATAACTCCTCTTTATACATATCCATGGCACCCCTTCCAGAATAAATTGTGCCTATTCTATCTACTGTTTGTATATTAGTTCCTTTTACACCTGCATCAAGTAACATATGAGTTATTGCGATGCCAGATGCACCACTACCATTCATAACTATATTAACATCATCGATATTTTTATCCACTAATTTTAATGAATTAAGTATTCCAGCCAAAGTTACAACTGCAGTGCCCCATTGATCATCATGAAAAACAGGAATATCTAATTCTTTTTCTAATGTGCGCTCTATAAGAAAACAATCCGGTTTTTGTATATCTTCTAAATTTATACCTGCAAAATTTTGCGAAATTGATTTGACTGTTGAAATGAATGAATCTGGATCATAATTACTGAGTATAAGAGGAAATGCATCGACATTTGCTAATGCTTTAAAAAGAATTGATTTTCCCTCCATCACTGGATATCCTGCAATACCAATATCTCCTAACCCTAATATTCTGGTACCATTTGATATAACAGCAATTGTATTTGCAATATTGGTATATTTATATAAATCAATAGGTTTTTTTTGGATTTCTAAACAAGGAACAGCTACTCCTGGACTATAGGCTAATGTAAGATCTCTTTGAGAGATAACAGGAGTTTTTGGAATAATTTCGATTTTTCCATGTCCTGGATAATTGTTTTCATGGTAATTTAACACTTCTTCATCACTATATTCTAAATCAGGTGAACCACGATTGATATCATTTTTTGCCATATAATGGATTAACAGTAATTGATAATATAAAACTTACAATAAATATCAATGAAAAGGAACAAAGTTAACAAAAATCTAAAATTTATTAGATAGATTTGGATTTATGTGACAATATTTTTTCTAAGTTTATCAAGTAGAAATTTAGTTACAGTAGACAATTTTGATAATGCAAAAAACATAATTTCGTTGAGTGAAATGACTTAGCCATTCCTAAATACTTTAAATTTCCTATTTTGAAATAAAGTGTGGACAGTAAATTTAGGGTGGCATCTGAAAGATGGGCGGCATTAATTTTATTTCTAATATATGATATATTTCAAATTTGGTTTGTTGGCCATATAGAAGTTAAATCTAATACTGAAAGCTTACTTACATACGATTTTAATTGGATTGAAGAATTCCACTTAAACACCTTAACAATTATAGCATTATTTTTTATACCCATAATTATATCATATTTCGTAGGGGTTAGATCGGTAACAAGATCAGATATGGTACAAATTATTGGTCCAGATTCGTTATTAAATAGAGTAAAAATGGAATTTCATTTGGGGAATCCTGATAAAATTGAATATTCAATTGAAAATGTAGACCATTTTTTAGAGGATTTAGCGGTTGGAGAACCAGAGGGAACATATCAAAATTTGAAAATGTTATTTGGCATCGGAGTGATGGTTGAAAATTTGATTGAGAAAACAGGAGTGAAATCTATCAAAAGGGTTTACATGTCAAACGAGTTAGTGCCTAATGCATTTACAATGAGAATTTTACCGATACCTAAATTAGGTCAAGATTGGATAATAATCAATCGTAATATCATTGATATTTTGAATGACGACGAAATCAAAGCAGTTGTGGCCCATGAAATAGGTCACGCAGCTAGAAAAGACAGTTGGATAAATAGTGCATTATATTCTCCAAGATTGATAATTATTGTTGCGTGGGCAGTTTTGCTTGCTGCAATGGGAGAAATATTATTAGACGAACCATTTAATCAAATTACATTAATAAGGATATTCTTAATTTTTACATTGATGTTTATCATTCGAATAGTGATGAATTTTGCATATAGATTAATAACATTTGCATATCGAAGAACAGAATTATTAGCAGATCATTATGCTGCAAAGGTAATGGGTGAGTTAAAATTAATTAATGCGTTATTCAAAATAGGTAAAAGAGCGGAGGTAGTTAGAATTCTAAAATCTGATGTTGAATATTTAAATACAAAATATAATGAATTGAATGAAAATGAGATGTCTGTAAGACTTTTAAACATGATCGATCCGTCCGAAATCGACATTAATAGAGCCAGAGAATTTTCTATTGAATATTTTGTTAGGTCAAAATTAAACTCGATATATAGAGGCTTTAGATTGAATATTGATGATAAAGAATTTAACCAATTAGTAGAGAGAAGCAAAGATAATTTGTACATCGATCTAACAAATTATTTGGATAAAAAGAAAAATAAATCAATTTTAGAGAAAAATGATATTAATATAAATTTTGATGAAGATTTAGACAAAGATGATTTACATAATTTAATAAAAAATTTGGAAGAAACAGATAACTTAATTTTTGAAACTGAAAGATTGGAAAAGGAAGGAGTATTACCTGAAACAAAAACACATCCGTTGGTTAGTGAGAGATTGAAATTTTTGTATAACTGTTTCAATTAATTAGTATTATGTTTCTGAAGTCAAAACCTCGCAACCATTATTTGTGATACGCAAGGTATGTTCAAATTGTGAAACCATTGCTTTTCTATCCTTTTCAATTAATATTGGATAACCAGTAATAATATTTGCACGTAATAATTTTCTTAAATTCATATAAATTCCTAATTTATCTTCACTTGTATCCAAACCATATAGATGCCTTGGAGAGAAAGGCAAAACACCCACTTTTGATTTATAACGATTATATAAGGGGATGAGTTCCTTTTGTTTTTTGGAAGGAGGGTTCACAAACCTAAATATGTTTGTGATATTGCCATTTTCAATTAATCCTTTTCCATTACTAGCAAAGGGTTCTACTGCATAGATACGACCTAATTGTAATCGTCCTTGTGGGCGATCTATGAAACTAGGTGAGGCATTAGGAATTGTGACCCCTGCATGTAGAACATACCTTTTAATTTGGTGTCCACTTAAGTTTCGTATAGGTTCATATCCCGCTTGAGTAATAATTTTTTCTATTAAAGTTCCTAGTTCACTTATTTTTGTACCTGCTTTTGCAACTGAGATTACAGCATCTAATGCCTCTTCAGAAGCTTTAGACAAATTATCAAAATCGGGGTTAAAATTTAAGGTAATTGCAGTATCTACGAGATAACCATCGATATGAGCACCTAAATCTACCTTAATTATTGATTTTTTTGGTATTATTCGATCATCTAAGATATCAGGAGAATAATGTGCAGCTTCATTATTAGTACTTATATTAATAGGAAAAGCAGGGTATGCACCATTTTCAATTATATAATTTTCAATTTTTTCTCCTGCCTCCCAAATATTTACTCCTGGTTTGATTATTTTTTTAGCTAATTTTTTCGCACCAATTGAAATTTCTCCAGCTCGTCTATATTTTGATAGTATATCTTGAATTTTCTTTTGTTTGAGTTCACTCATTGTATAGTTGAGCTCATACTTTAACAAATGTAAAATCATCGATAAATGGTAGTTCTCAATTAAATAAAAATTTGATCTCTAATCATTTTCACTAAGTTTGTAAAAAGCACTTAAATTTTAGAGGAGAGACGAAGAAATGTGAGGAAGTACTACAAAAATAATGTAGTTTACATTTTTGTGTTACTGTTTTTGTTATTAAGTTCTATATCATCATTTAATAATTCATTTGATGTACAAACAAATCAAATTATAGAATTAGATAATAAGGAGGATGATTTGGTTGGTGAAAATGACAAAGACACTCCAATTGATTACATTCCTATTTCAAATAAAAATGACAATTTTATTTTATATTTTGAAGACAATACCTACAGAGATAATGCATTGAAATTATTAGATGAAAAAATTATAATTAAACAATTCAAGTATATCCCATCTTTGGTTGTTAGTCAATTGGATGATAGTATATATGATTTAGAAGGTTTGAAATCAATTACTGAAGACATCGTATTTTCGAAAACAGAAAGTTCAAATCAATTAGTTTTGAAAAATCAATTTGGTATAAGAAATGCATTTACTTTAAGAGAAACCAGTAAAATGATCGGTGCAGATATTCTAAAAAATCAATATGATTTATCAGGAGAGGGAGTATCAATAGCAGTGCTTGACACTGGATTAAATTTTTCATTAGGAGGGTTTGGGGAAAATATATTTACTCATGTGGTGAGTGATTTGGAGATTGAAGGTTTGAATGATCTTGATGGTCATGGAACTCATGTAGCGGGAATAATAGGAGCAAGTGGAAGTTACAATATTGATGGTAATTTTCAACTTACAGATTCTGATGGAATTGCACCAAATTCAATAATACATTCTATAAAAGTATTAAATGAGAATGGGACCGGTGATAATTCTTGGATTATAGAAGGAATTGAAAAAGCAATTGAACTAAATGTAGATATTATATCATTAAGTTTGTCGACGGTGATATATGAAGGGTTAAATGACCCAATGCAAGCGATAATTGACATTGCAGTAGATAATGGCATCATAGTGATTGCTGCATCGGGCAATACGGGGCCAATTGGATCGGGAATAGGAATTCCTGCAGCATTAAATAATGTCATATCAGTTGGAGCATCATTCCCTTATTCTGAAACAGAATGGGAATTATGGACTTATTCAGGTATAGGTCCTGCGATTAACTTTTCGGGTGCAGATTTCATAGCTCCTGGAGCAAGAATAGTATCGGTCAATGCAATGGATGGAAGTATATCAGAATTATCAGGTACATCAATGGCAACACCACATGTATCAGGAGGTGTGGCCCTGTTGAAAGAGGCTTTTCCAGATGCAACCAATGTACAAATACTAGAAGCACTATATGGGAGCTGTAATTTGTCATCGAATTCAGGCGGGTTAATAGACCAGGTTGAAGCGCAAGGAAGAGGGCAAATAAATTTAGGCATAGCATATACCATCCTAAATAAAACAATAAATGATAACTCCCATTTTGAGATGTCGATCACACCTAATATTGTGCAAGATAGGAATTATGTATATCATCATAGATTGATAGGAGAAAATAAAACATTACCTTTTTACGCTTACTCATCAAGGGAATTAACGGTAATACCAGTCATTAATGATAACATGACATATGGAGTGAATTTTCATTTACCAGATCAAATCTTTTTAGAAAAAGGCCATAATTTAATTGAAATTGAATTTGAAATTGATGTAAAAAATATAGAATTTATCTATGGCGAAGTTGAGTTTTATGATTTAGATACTAACACAAAAATACCAAATATGACTATACATTTTGATAGTAAATCTAGATTTAGATTATCTAAAGTACTATTTGATACCAGTCATGATTTGGATACAATTGGAAATTATTTTGGAAACCATGGTCCAGAGGGGCAATTTTCACAAATGGTCAAATCATTAGAGTACAATGGACATATGATACATAAAAGTGGAAACAGATTAATCACAGAAGAATTATTAAGCGAGTACAATGTATTAGTCATAGCAAATCCAGATATGGAATATCAAGAAGAAGAAGTATTGGCTATAAGAAACTTTGTTGAAAAGAATGGAAATGCAATATTTATGATTATTAGTGGTGGATTATTGAGTGCAGAGGGAGATCCGAGCTATGGTAGATTTTCAAAGAACAGTATGAATAAAATATTGGAAAATACAGGTATATCAATTCTTAGTGAGACGGAGGATGATATAAATCTGAAGCCATGTAGTTATGAGTATTTATCCTATGATATGAGGATTGATTTATGTAAAGATACAGCCGTGATGTCTGATGAACAAGTGATATTTTCAGAAGATACAAATTTTGCGCATTTTGGACCTGAATTAAATTTAATTGAAAATGAAAATGTTATTACAAATGAGTTAGCAAAGGTTGGAAATAAAATAGTAGCAGCATCAGCTCAGTTTAATAGCGAAGGACGAATTATTGTATTTTCAAGTCAATTACCATTTGACAATACCGGTATTCTTTATGACTATTCTGGACCTCATTCTGCCCAAAGTAATGAGAAAATATTAAATGAGGGGATTGATTGGTTAATTGAACCTAAACAATCAAAAACTAAAATTATGGTGAATGGAATTGAGGGAAATGAATTTGTGGTAGACATGTACGAAACAGTTTCGATAACAATTGAATTTTTAGACAATGAAAGTAATAAATTATTTTTAGGAGAATTCATTAATTTAACATTAGAAGAAGATTTGAATACACCAATTTTATTCATTTTTCAACCAGATACATCTTCCTATAACCTATATAATTTTTTAATTGAGAATATTTCTTTTGAAATAGATTTAAACTTTTACTATTACTTCAATACCAATAATAGTATTGCATCAGATACTCATTTTGAACTAAAAATTAAATTGAAAGACTATAAAAATCAGGAACAATACCAACAAATTTCATTCATATTCTTAATTGGAATGCTATCTTCATGGATCTTAATTGTTAAAAATGAGAGTTAATCATAATTCTATATCAAAATTATAATATCGACCAATCAATATGCCTATTAATAAGCCAAATAGATGTGCAAAAATATTAGTATTTTCACTAGTTGACATGATAAATAGTAAGAAAGAAGCTAATAATATAGACTTAAAATTTGAGGACTTTTTTTTCATCTCAATGCCACCAACTAAACCTAATAATCCGAAAATTGAGCCTGATGCTCCTAAAGAAATACTGCGATACCCGATAATTGGAGCGGCAATTATTGTTGATAAAATTCCGGTAATTAAATAGGCAACATAAATAAATCTTGGTTTAACATTCATTTCTTCCAATCTATAACCATAAATAAAAAGAAAAATCATATTACCCGAAATATGAGCGATCCCTGAATGAGTAAAAACAGACGTCAAGGGAGTCCAAATTAATCCGATTTCAAAAAATGTATAGAGAGAAAATCCAGTAATGACTATAACTTGAGGAGATGTCAAAAATAGGTTTTGACTTAATATAGATGAAAAAAAGAAAAATATAATATTAATTATTACTAAATTCAAAGTTGGTCCTTTGAAACTTTCATCTGAAATTGTAGATGTTTCTTTTTTAGGACGAAAACGTTCATTCATGATGATCCTCTTTTGGATAATCTATTTTTAATTTTTTAAGAAAATCATTAATTTTAATATATAAATAAACTAAACCTATAATCATAAAAAATTGAAATGGAACCCAAAGAATAGGTATATCAAGTAGGTTTATGCTGCGTGATAATAGATTGGATTCTTGTATGGATTGGCTATAATCATAAATAATATCATTTTGAGAGTCTCTTTTGATTATATGAATATTTGTGCGAAATACTAAACCACTATCATAATTATCGGTACTCAATTCGGTATTTACTTTTAATTTTTCAATACGATCTCCTATTAATTGAAACTCAAAATATTCTAAAGCAACAGTAAATTCACTGCTTGAAACGACTAAATCAAACATTCGATGACTTAAAGAGCCATTATTAAAAATATTTCCCACAGGAGGATCAAATGGATTTGCTTGAGAAGATTTATTTAATCGAAATAAATTCATATCCCATTCTATAGAGTTTATTGAGCCATCAAAATTATAATTAACAGTTGGGATAAAATTAGTATATTTTATTTGATGAATAATATTTTCTAAATTACCTTTTGTAGTATCATCAATTAAGGAGATATTCACATATGGAATATTTTGTCCAGATAATTCTAAATTATATGTATCATATTGACTGATTGTAAATTCTCTTTTTGTGTCAAATCTTAGTATTTCATTTGAGACCTCATAGTATCCTGAAATCTCCTCTTCGTAGAGATTATTTACTGCGCTATATGTAGGGGATGTAAAAGTTAAAATCAAAAATATGAATATAAAATTTAAAGTTAACTTTGACATATTAGTACACTCGATTTGTAGGATATAATATTTTAGAAAATTGTAAATCGATTTTTATAAAAATATATCCGATTTTAAGTTTTATACAATTTTTTGATAGTTTTTCATTTTTTTGTATTGATTAAAAATACTAACTGGAACCTTATAGGAAGACAACCAAATATCAGAACCAAGTAGAGCCATATATATAAAGGAAAATAAAAATATAGTCAAAGTAGAATAGAACCTATGTACAATAAGTATTTGATAATTAAAAAATAGAATAAATATACATAAGATTAATATTGAAAAAATTTCTTTGATAAATTGTATGTCTATTTTAGTTATTGGAGATTGGATTTCATCTGTATTTATGATCTTAGATTGTGAGTAAGGCAATAAGACAAAGGTTAGAGGGATGATTAGTATAAGAATGAAATTATAAATACTATGCTCAATTGATGTAAAATACAATTGTGATAAATTGAATGAAATATATACTAAGATAGAATAAATTATGGAATATATTGAAAGTTGAGAAAAATAGATTTTAGAACTCTTAAATGAACTATTTTGAGAGGAGCTCGTTTTAGATGAAGTGGGATTAATAATGAAATAGATGCATATTAATATTAGAAACAAATAGTAGATTCCTGAATTTGTTTGGTAAAATGTCGCCAATGATATGGTAAAATCAATCACAATAAAGAGACCAACAAAAGAAAGTATGATTAATATTGCATGCACCCAATACATAAAAGATATGTTTTGAGTCCTATATTTTGAATTTAAAAATAATCTGATAGACTGGTTTAATGTTTGGCCTAATTTTAGGTTAAGTGATTTAGTTTCGTGATTTGAGATTAAGCCTAAGATAAATATGGGAACGATAAATGTAAGATAATATTTGTATATGCCTCTGGCTATTGTTGCATGAGCAATTCCATAATAAGCAGATAAGAAAACTAAGTATAATTTTGGCTTTTCTTCTAAATAATCGTACCCTGTGAAACCTATCCAAGCGATAACAAATAATGAAAAGAAAAATAGAAAATGTGAGTTAACTATAGAAAACACAAAATCTGAATAAATAGGTAGCAAGTCTAAATCGATAGGTATACGAGTATTATTATCAAAACATGCATCTAATGGAATCGTACCATGGAATAAATTCGTAGCTTCACTATTACTTGGACATGAAATATCATCTTTTCCCCCACCGGGTATAAATAACCGAATGATATATGATCTTGGGTCCCATAGAATATACGGTATTGATAGACAAAGGACGTAAATAAAGAACCGTAGATAATATCCGACACCTTTAAAGAAACCATAACGTCTCACCATCCAAAAACCAGCGGGCATGGCCATGAATAAAGGGAATTGTTTTGTTAGAAGTGAAAATGCTAACATAAACATAGAAAGATTATCTTTTCGTTCAAGATATGCCCAAACAAAGACTAAAAATGAAAAATTCATAATAGGAGCATTTAATCCTCGATATGCAATATAAAACAATGAGATTGGTGAGAATGAACCCAATATTGCAATTATAAATGCAAAAATATTGCCTGTATATCTTTTAGCGATAATATATATCATAACGTAAGTCAAAGAATCTAAGATTAAATTTGAGTACACTATAGAGTCAACAGTAGACAAGTTAAACCAAATTTTTCCGATCGAGATCGAGATCATATAAAATGGGCCATATACATAACCACCTATGTTATCACCTGCTACTCTTGAACCTGAATACGGATTCCAACTCTCTTCATATGCATTGACATAAGGGATATAGTAGGTGTAAAAATCATAATAACCTTCTGTGAATACAGTATCTCCTGGATTTGCACGTAAAAAGTTACCAAAATTTAAGGGATCTTCATTATCAATTTTCAAGTGAAATGTGTTTATACCATAGACATCGATGAAAAGTTCTCTTGAATAAAATCGAAACCACAACGATATAGAAAATATAAGTAAGATCATAACAAAATCAGTTAAGCGATCAGTATGTTTGTTAGGAGGCATATCAGATTTATTTGGGGTGACTCGCAATAAATCTAATGAAAAATTCGTTGTCTTTATATCATTTTCATTATCTTGAGTCATATTCTAATTCTGATTAAAAATAAAAATTATAAAGGAATGTCGATTTGGAATGAGTGAAAGGAAAAATGATATTAAGAAATAATCTGTTTAATGACGTTAGCAAAATCAATCAGTGTATCATCAAATGTTTTATGAGGCCAGTTTCGGTTTTCGGTATTTATGACATAATCTGCTAAAGCCATTAGTTCTCCTAATCCATAACTCAACTCTTTAGTATCTCTTAATACTAATTTAGTGGGATCACGTGCCATAACTTCATCTTCTACGGACTTACCGCCTTTTGAAGCATTTTTACGATCAGTATTTAATAATCTGGAGTGTCGAGTTTTAAAACTAGCATGAAATGAAACTAAAACTACATTTTCACGCCCAATGTCATTTGCGATTACATCGATTTCAGATTTAGCCTTTGGACCAGATAATATGACTACGGATCTATCAGAAAAGTTTGCTTTAATATGGTCTAATGCCCTTATTGTAAAAACAGCATCACCATGAGTTTCCTTTAAATTTTGTACTACTTTTTTTACATTTGAGGGATTGGGCTCAAGGCCTAATTCAGCGACTGCTTTGAAAACAAATGGACCTGTCTCAACCAAAGGAATATTTTGTTTAAGATCTAGTAAATCATTAACTTTTATGGCGTGTGTTGTTTTACCACTAAGTGGTAGTCCAAGTATAATTAGGACTTTCATTATTTCATAATATTTGTGATCTTTTTAAAAAAATTGACATAGAGATAAAAATGTGTGATGGAAAATATAAAAAAATCAATATATAATTAATGAATACTGAGAAAAAAATTATCAAAAATTTAATTAAGATATTATGAACCTCTTAAGCTGTATTATCTAATTTTTCTTGGTATAATCATACATAAAATATAAAAATATGTAATTTTTTAGAATATGATAGCTTTGGCATTTGAAACTAAATCTCATAAAGAAAAAGTATTAGATTTTTTAGATGAATTTAATTGGAAACCAGAGTCTATAGAGGATAAAGATGGGCAATATAACATAACATTGATCGCGAAATTAGATATTAAACAAATAAAAATAAACATAAAATTTTCTGAAACTAGTCATTGGATATATTTTTCGTCATTATTTTTAGAAACTATTAAAACCAACCAAAAAGAAATTTATTATAAATTATTACAATTAAATTATTCGACTACATTAACTAAGTTTGGAATTACAAAAAATGGAAAAATTTATGCCTTGATTGAACTACCTTTACATTCATTAGAATTTGAAGATTTCATTGCGGGATTAAGAAGATTAACAAATGATGTAAATAAATATTTTATACCAATTGCAACATTAAACAAAGATGATAAATAAGAATTAAGATATCCAATTAAGTGACTTTTCTACAGTTTGTTTCCATTTGGAATAATAAGTTTCAATTTTATTAGTCGACATTGTTGGCGACCATTGTTTTTCTTTTAACCATATATTTCTTATTTCATCAATATCCTCCCAATAACCTATTGCAAGACCTGCTGCAAAAGCAGCTCCAAGAGAGGTGGTTTCAGATATTTTTGGGCGAATAACATTACAATTTAATATATCAGCCTGAAATTGCATTAATAAATCATTTGAAACCATACCACCATCAACTTTCAGAGTTGTTAAGTCGACTCCAACTTCTTTATTCATTGAGTCAATGATTTCTTTAGTTTGAAAAGCTGTTGACTCCAATGCTGCTCTTGCGATATGATTTTTATTGGTATATCTTGTTATACCCATAATAATACCTCTAGCATCGGATCGCCAATGAGGAGCTAATAATCCAGAGAAAGCAGGTACAATATACACATCTCCATTATCTTTAACTTTATTTGCCAATAATTCAATTTCTTCAGAGGAGTCTATTAAATTTAGATTATCTCTCAACCATTGAACTAACGATCCGGTATTAGCAATAGATCCTTCTAAAGCATATTTTGGAGGATCCTTATTCATTTGAAAGTATACAGTGGTAAGTAAACCATGTTTTGAATATATTATCTCTTCGTCAGTATTGTACATTATGAAACAACCGGTACCATATGTATTTTTCGAGTCACCTTTGTTGAGGCAAGCTTGACCTAAAGTTGCAGCTTGTTGATCTCCAATAGCACCACATATGGGAATTTCAATTGGATAAGGATTGTTAACTTGTGAATATCCATATATACCACTATCAATTGAAGGCCGGATGATTGGTAAGATAGATTTGGGAATATCAAAAAAATCAAGTATGTCATCATCCCAGGTAAGTGTTTCCAAATTCATTAATAATGTTCGACTTGCATTAGAGACATCAGTAATGTGCACACCATTTTGTGTACCACCTGTTAAGTTCCATATTAACCAAGAGTCAATATTACCAAATAATAATCGGTTTTTATGAATTAAATCACGTGCCTCAGTTATGTTTTCGATCAACCATCTAATCTTAAGAGCTGAAAAATAACTAGATATTGGTAGACCGGTTTTCTGTCGAAAAAAATCATCACCCTTTGATTTTATATAATCATTTACTAGTTTGTTTGTTCGGTCATCTTGCCAGACTATTGCATTATGAATGGGTTCACCTGTCAATCGATCCCATAAAATTGTGGTCTCTCTTTGATTTGTTATTCCTATACTAACTATTTGTTCAGGTTTAATTTGTTTTTTTTCGATTACTTCTAACATAGTGTGATAAGTATTATTCAGTATTTCAACGGGATTATGTTCAACCCACCCTGGTTGAGGGAAAATTTGCTCATGTTCTATTTGAGATCTTGAAATTATATTACATTGTTTATCAAACAAAATAGACCTAGTGCTAGTGGTACCTTGATCGATAGCCAACACATATTTCTGCATGATTGATTTTAAATTCAAAATTATTTATGTATATATTAGGTCATAGGGATAAAGGTGATGAAATTTAATTTTCATGATCAAGAATTCATTATAGATAACTCATTAAAATAAAGAGAAAATAGGATAATTTGGATCAATTGATTGAATTGCATTTCGTGCATATTTCAAGAGAGCAATTTTTGGATTTTCTTCTAAAGATTTAACCATTTTTGGCAAAGAATATGCAGATCCAATTTTTCCTAATGTTGAATAAGCTGAAATTTGAATATCAAGATTTTCATGATCTATAAAATTCAATACTTGTTTTTCTAATTCGTAAATATTACAAATACCAATGGCAAGAATAGTACCGATAATTTCAGATATTTTAGAATTCTCATTCAATTTTTTATGTATTATTTCGGTATCTATGAGATCATTATGGGCCATTGCGATATATACTCCGACAGTAAGATTATCATTCTGAGTGAGAAGTAAATCATTAATTATTGATTTGAAAGTTTTTATGTTGTATTGTAACCACCGCATTGTTGCATATCTAGATTTACTTACTAATCCAAATGTTACTTCTTTTATTAAATCTTCAGTTGGCTTTTCCCAAATAAATAATAATGTAAATAGTGCAATTGGAATCAGTCTCCAACTAAAATTAAGTGTTGATGTTCGATTTGTCCATGAAATAATAGTTATGAAAATCAATATATAAGAAGTAAAAAATAAATTTTCTCGCCATTTTTCTTGGAAGAAAAATCCTTTTTGCTGTGCTTTTGTTATGTAATAAAGACTTACCCCAATAATTAAAGAAGGTAATATTATTAGATAGATCAAGAATGTTAATAATTCTAATGCAGTTAAATCATTAATTTGACGATAAGTTGCAGATAAAAATAGAAAATAAATAAAAATTAAAATTCCTAAAACAGAATTATTTCGAGGATTATTGAACCATTTAGAATTATAATTATTATTTATGAATTTGATATCCTCATTTATATTAAATGGTAGTGCACCATCGATAGCTGATGATTGTGAGTTTAAGATTGGTGGAGATGTAGGATTTGGTAAAACTTGAAAAAAATAATTAAGCACAAATCGAATAACTAAAAGTGCGATGAAAAAACCAATTAGTGCCGAAAATAGATCTAAACCAGTCATGAATGAAAATACTATGTCTATGATAATAAATGCGGATGCTAAGACTAGATATCCAAACCACTGTTTTTTAAAATCGGTTTTAATTTTACTAATAATTTTTATGACTTCTTGATAACCTATAATTATAATAAATGGGCTAATTACAATAAGAAATATTTGAGAATAATTTATGAATTGACCGATATTGTCGGATATTGATATAACTGTATCTAATGGATTATATTCACCAAAGGACTCAGGTAGCATCTTAAGAATAACAGATTGAAATTCAGATCTCGAGTCAAATATACGAATTATTAAAGCAGAAATGATAGTTATGAAGAAATTTCCAGTTCTATATAAAATTACACCTAATACTATACCAAGTATTAGAGCATCTGAGACCTTGTAAAAATAATAAATAAATTCACCTGAGAATAGTGCAGTGCCAGAAGTAAATGCTGTAGCTTGAATTATTGCAGGAATAAAAATAATTGCAGATGGCCCTAAATTGTATCCTTCTGCTTGCCTTGCTATATGTCCCCGTAAAAATATTTCTAATGCGATATAAACAATAAAATAGGTAAACAATACCATTATTTGTTCATTTGAAGTACTTAAATCCCAAAATTTAGCAGCTCTATTGACACCATAATCTAAGTCAAAAGAAACACTTTGATTAGAAATTAAAATCCCCGGACCGTATATTCGAGTTAATATGAATTGAGTTAAAAAAATAAGACCCATGTATAATCCAATTATAGGTAATGAGAAAAGAGTACTTTTTCCATTACTCATTTTATTAGTTATAGAATTATAATGAAGAGAGTATTTTTTCATTTCATAATCCGATAAAACAATAATGCCTATTGCCGTTATCAAACTGCCGGCCGTAAAAGTGATCATCAAGGACGGGGAGATCACAGTATAGTCAAAAATACCAAAACCACCAAAATTTGATGGAATTAAAAGTAACTGAAATATAAATTGAAAAATAGAGGATACTATAACAACAGGGAAAAATATTTTATAAAATATTGATAAGAAATGAGAGGCATAAAAACGGTTAAAACTTTGTTTTGTCCGAGATGGGCCATTTAAAAAAATTACAAAATTGATGATGATGTAAGTTGAAAATAATAATAATAATGTAAGTAATAAACTAAGAAATATAGAAAAATTTTGAAATTCCATGATGAGGATAGTAATTATGATTAAAAGAAATATAGGTAATATTATTTGTAACAATTTTTTGTTATTCTTAATGATATTTTCTATGTTTTCAATAACGGACATATTAACTCTCCTTCTCCAGAATTAAATCGACACTTGATCGATCTAACTTCAATTTTTGTAGATATTTATCACGTATTGTTTTTATTGAGACCCCAATAAGTACCAAAATTACAAGGTATATGGTAGATCTAAGCCTTGTATTTGTATAAACTTCAAAATCATATTGTTTATAATTATCATTTTCATTTATTTCAGATACTTCATCATCAACATCAACATCAACAGTGATATTAAGAGATTCAACATTTAATTCCATGAATTTTCGTATTTCAAAGATTAATGATCTATTTACTTGAAGAAAATTAAAAGTTTCCATAATTTCCAACTCATCATCAATGGTAATTTCTAATTTAAATTTACTAACTGGAAGTGAACCGTTAGCTTTAATTTCAACCTTAATCAATTGACCTGTATATTCTTCTAATGGACCGGGAATTATTTCAGTGTTAATAACCGCTAGGTTGGGAAAACGGTACCATGTTGATTTCAAACCAGTAATATTTTGGAAACTTTGAGTATTTAATGGAAGGTTAAGAAATGCAAGAGAAGGACTCATAGGATGTGAAGATTTACCGGGTAACGTTGAGAACCCAAATACTTGTTTTGTGGTTAACAATATTTGAGGATCCATTAAATTGTTAACAGAAATTGTCTCATATTTGAGACCTGATAAACTACCTCTGGTTTCGGAGATATAATTATTATTATTGTAATCATAAGTTGTAAAATTATAATTTGTGTTTGATTCATATAAACTGTAATAACTTGAATAATTTGCAGGATTTAGAAATAATTCAGCAGAATTCATTTCTTCAATTGCCATTAGTTGAATTGTACTTGATCTAATTGTGCCACCATATGCAAATTTTATGCGCAGATTTGCTTCTACTTTGGAATTATATGAGTAAAATCCTACCAAATCATTGGAGAGAATAAAATCACTTTTCTCAAATATAGTAACGTTTTTTGATAATCCAGTCCGATATTGAAATTGTATGACGGTAGGCGAGTCGGGATTTATTCTGAGATAACTCATATCAATTTCATTTTGTCTTGGGGATGTCATATCACCACTGAAATGATATGATTGGCCATGTAAGTACCTTGGTACCGCCATAGAAGCAGAAAAACCTTCATTATTAGAGAAGAAAACACCTAAGGTTGGATAGCTAGTATTAATATAAGAGCCAATTTTTACATCAATTGTTAAAGTTGAACCATCAGGGATTAATTGGATTAAATTTGTACCATCTATATTTTGAATGTTAACTGTAGTTCCTGAGTTTAAAGAAAATAAAGATAGTCTGCCATCAAAAGGAGAAAAATATTCAAAACCCATCATTCTTTTTGGAAGGATGGAATACGCGAATGATTTATCTTGAACTATATCTTGACTTGAGCGTTGACCAACAACTTGTGCAGGCGCTGTTAATCGGATTAAAGAACCATTAGTTAAACCCTCATTCATGCTAGGTGTGAAAATTAATTTTGTAGGTTCTTGATATTGAACTACATTTCGACCAAAACCATCTTGAGAAAATGTAGTGATCACTGCTGAAGAGGTATAAGTCCATATAATAACTTGTGACTCACCGTATTTTGATGACTCGCTAAAAATTAATGGAACATAATAATCAAAATATTGCGGAGAACCTCCTCCTCCACCTGCAGAACCTCCGCCCTCTGGAGGGGGGCTATCATCGTCGCCTGCACTTGAAGCATTTCCAGATAAGGGTATGAGGCTACAAATCAGTAACATTAAAAAAAACAATGTATTAAATTTCATATCATATCCCTTTCCTCTTTGTTGAAAAATATGTTAACAAAACTTGTTCGATTACATTTTCTGTAAAACATTCAATCACATCAACATCAATTCCTCTTAATTTTCTCTTAAAATCTTTTAACTTATTTTTATCTTTCTCAATTTCAAATGAATACAACCCTGAACTGATAGGATCAGACAAGTTTACTTGAACCATTTTTTTTGTAATTGGGTGTATAAATTTTACTTTTCCTAAATTTTCTGGAAGAACAAATTCATTTCGATTACTAAATTGCATTACTTTCACTTCATGATTAAATCCTTTAGAAATACGAAGACCTTTAAATAATTCATCAAGGTCATCATGCAGATCAGTTAATACAATAAATAAACTTCTTTGTTTTAAAGAAGAACTTATTTTTGATAATGACATACCTAAATTGGTTTTCCCCTTTGGGATAAGATTTAATAATTTTTTATAAATTAGATATTCTTGTGGTTTACCACTTTTTGGAGGGATGAAAACTTCTTGATCATCTGAGAAGTAACCAAATCCAAAAAAATCTTTATTCGCAATGCTAGCATGTGTTAATGAGGCAACAGCTATAACAGCAGACTTTATTCTACTTTGGGTATCGCCTAACAACATGGAAGCACTTGAATCAAGTATGAAAATGACATTGGTGTTTCTTTCGACCTCATAATCACGCACAATTAATTTATTTAATCTTTTTGCGGTTGCACGCCAATCTACATGACGTTGATCATCCCCATAAACATACTCCCTTAAATCTGCAAATTCTGTGCCATGACCTAAAAATAATGAACGACGGTTTCCTGAAAGAAAACTGGATACTTTTTGACGGGCTAAAATCGAGAGACCCTCTATTCGATTATTTAATAAATTAATTTCAGACATAATAAAACCTCAATTTAACGAAAACACCATTTGTAAACCGATTTGTTCTATTGATGATAAAGTATCATCATCAGGAATATATTCAGGGTCCCATAACAATTTATCTGAAAATGATAAAAATTGAAATTGTTCAGAAGATAAATTTTGATTTTGATTTTTAAGCCACCAATTATTCATTTGAGAAACTGTTGGAAAGATGACAAAATGATTTTCATCAAATGATGCAGTATATGAAAAAATTAATTCAAAATAATGGCGAATTATTTTGTGAGAGTTAGAATTTACATCATATAAGAACTCTTTAGAAAATTGTATTTTTTGATCTGAGAGAGAGTCAAATTCAATATTTTGTTTAAGTCGATCCACATATTGATTTTTTATGATACGCTTATTTTTATTTTTGAGATATAAGGTCACAAAAGGGAAAAAGGGAAATATGTCAAATAACCATTCTAAATTCCTCATCCCATTTTTTTCTAAGTAATTTTGGAATGGGATTGAGATCATCATTACAAATGGAATGGGTATAAAAAATAATTGAAGGATAACTATGTAAGCAAATGCAGATTCTTGTCCAGTTTGAAATATTAATAATAGAGAAGAGAAAAATATAAAAATCGCATAGGTACCTAAATTCCATAGTAACCCCTCATCCTGAATTATACCTGCGATTAGACCTCCAATTAATGAAAAGAAAAGAAACATCCCAATATGGTATGCAGTGCCAATATTAAAAAAAGAAATAGATAAGAAAATTGCAAATATTATTGAACAAGTTAACGCAGATTGTATACCGAATAAAATTGGATAAATGCGCCTTTCTGTGAGACCACCTGAGTTACGGTAGCGTTTATCGTTTTTTGAAATTTCAGCTCGTATTTTTATAGATTTATAAGATGACAATAATCCCAATATCAAACCACCAGTTATTGAGAATGCTTCAATTGTTGCGTTTTTTAGGTTTTCAGTTGAGGTATTATAAATTTCTGTTAATTCTATTAATACTTCATTAGTTGTTGAAAAAGGTAAGAAATAGAGTATAAGGATTAACCAACCATGATAAAAGGGGGATTTAATTGAGTTGAGAATTATCAAACTCTGTGGAATATCCTTAGTTTCCCAGACTGCATCTTTTGAATAGAAAGAAAATCTTGATTTTAGTATATCGATCCTTATTTTTTGGATTAAATAGGGACTCAATATAAATAAGGCAGATAGGAGTATCAGAAATGAGATACTAAAAAATGAAGTATTTAAGTCTCCGAATAATAATTGAGTAAAATTTAACCTTACATTAGTTTGATCAATATCACCTGTCAAATAGGGAGTGAATAACTCTATTTTAGATAAGCCAATTAAAATTAAACCAATCAACAAAGGAAGTGAATAAAGAATATTTTGTAGTTGATTTTTGGGATAGAAACCTATAGAGGTCCCTCGAGCAGTATCAGATATCACACATTCAATTTCTTCAAAACCCATTCGCTTAATTCCGTTTACTTTAGAATATGAGGATGAAAATTGTGTGAATGTGGAATAACCAAAGAGTGAATAATATTGTTTCACTTTATCTGTGACTTTTCTAATTTGAATAGAGATATCAATCATTATTAGTTTCCTCCAATGTGTTCATATTTTTTTTAGTAGAATTTTCTTTATCCTTCGATGATCTGTAATTTGAATATATCACCACAAATATTGGACTTATTAGAATAAAAATAGAGGTAAAATAAAAGGGTAACCAGTTTGCAAAGAAACTTCCTTGTGGAAAGCCATATAGATTGATTGCAGGTACAATATTATCTCTTTGAACAATAATCGAAGATTCTTGTGGAAATCTAAAGGAGTAAAAATTTTGAGTTTCATCAACGCCTCCACCTGAGGGAATGGCTAATAATGTGACATTAACAAAAAAACGATCAGTTTCAACAGGAGTGACAAATGAAGGAGTATATTGTATTAAATTTGAATATTGTGTGAGAGAAATTTGGGTACTATTCCTAATTTGGGTTATTGGCTGATTTGAAGGTTCGTCAATAATGATGAATGCGATTGTTATTATTTTAATTTCAGAGTTATTGAATTCATAATCAGACATTGTTAAATTAAAAGTAAGGGTATTAGAGGAATCTTCATTCCAAGTTAGGCTCCCAGATGGTATGATACTTAATTCATGTTGTGGGCTTATTTGAAATGTTGTTGTTTGATCCACGAGCTGAGCGAAAACTGCATTTGATGAGATCAGTAATATCATAGTTAAACTTGTAAGAAGCATAGCTTGAAATTTCATTTTTGATCCTCCATTTGATGTGATTTTATTAAGTCATTTACCAAATCAAAGATTAGATGAACAGTGGTTTGATCCATTTCATCATTAAAAATCATACTTTTTTCAAGATCTTTGATTTCTTGATAGATATTGTAATCAATCTTAACCTTGGATTTTTTTATTAATGATAATAATTGGATATCGTTAAGTTTAGAGATATCTGTTTCAAGTATTTTTGAAAGATACATATTTAATCTATATATATGACCTTTGAAGGATTTTGATAAATGCTCTTCTGTTTTGGTTATAGCGGCAGTAAATGCAGATATCTGAGGTGCTTCAACAAATAATTGTTCTTCTTGTTGTTTTTCAATTCTGTCAATGAGTTTCTTATAACGTTTTCTGAGGATCCAATAAGCTAAAAAGAATGATAATATTGGAGCGATCAACCCAATTAATGAAAATATTAGTACTTCATCTGCAGCGACTAGTAACAAGGATTCTATGTTTTGTTCTTCTGGCTTTAATTGAACAAAATCTGAGTCTAAATTTTCCAAGGCATCGATTATATTGAGGAAAGAAAATGTTACTTGAGTCTCAAAAACATCATGAAAAGCATCCATTTGCCGAGATTGATCACGCATATTGACATTAGTTCTTCCGTCGATATTTGAAATTTCAAGTAATTCTGAAGGTGATGCACTGTATAAAATTGCATTTCTTGGAAGTAATACATTATAGTTCAAATCAACTTTGAAATATTCATTTTCTAAGCTAGTTGCTTCTGGATTTCGAAATTCTAACCAAAAACGATCTAACCAAACTAACATTCCAGAATTATTATGAACTTGATATGGCCTCTCTAATTCGTAATTAAATTTTAGTCCTGGATTAGGTATGATAAAACGATTATCTTCAGTATTAAATTGCAGTTCAGAACCTAAGTCATCGTAAAATCTTAATGATGCCTCAGAGGTATTCGTATAGATATAAATATTTTCTTTTTCAATAGGTAATTCAATATCTACGTACTCAGTTAAGGTTAAATCATTATTTAGATCATAAGTCCCATTCCAAAGGATATTATCATTGTCAATTAGTTGTGCATCTGTTAATGGAATGGGATTCAACATTAAAGGAATAATAATCATAATCGATAAAAACATAGACCTAACAGGTAAATTTTGAGGTGGACTCTTTTCAATATCGACAATTTCTCTTTTGGGGAGTTCTTTTGCGGTGTTTAAATCAGTTTCAAATTTTCTTCTTGCTAATAAGTATGCAAATAGAATTGAAAATAAACTTGCTAATATAGCAAAAGTTGCAATTATCTCGAATGATTGTTTAAGAAGATTTAATCGATTAATTTCTTCTTGTTGCTTTTGTTGTTCAATTTGATTTTGATAAACTTGTTCTGTAAAAGCCAAAAATATTTCATCATATGTATAAGTCACTGAAATCATTAATGGATCATGTTTTGTATCCATTTCTCTATTAAGATATTCCCATTCTAGTACCCATCGACCATCATCTGTTTTACCAATAGGCGTGTTAAAGCCATTATCAATTGGAGCATAACTTACGATACCAGCACCTTGGGGTAAAGTGATACGATTATAATAATCCGTCCTTGCAAATGCAGGTTGTCCATCTATTTCTATAGAAAAATCAACTGATTGAGAGTTGAAAACAACTATAAAACCAGTATCTTCGACAATATCGGGTTCATAATATGCTTCAATTTCATATTGAAAAGATCGACTTGAAGGACCAATTATATATCTATCTGGTTGGATTAAAATACTAGCAGCAGAATTTGCAGCGTCTGGCATATCACCTGCTTCATCATATTGTGGTATTTCGGTTTTAGTTTCAAAATCTTTGAAAACAGCATTAATGACTTTACTAGTATTTACAAAAAAACTTAATCTTGTGCCAGCTAATTCTTCCCAATAAATTACACCTGTCAGATATGATATTGGATCATCATCAGAAGTTGGTGCATTATATTGAGCGGTTTCACGAATAACAACATTAGTTGGATTTGAAGGAATAATGGGTGTTTCAGTAACCTGAAGATAGGGGGAGGATGAACTTGTAACTTGAGAATTCAATAACATTGGTATAACTAAAACAATAATTATGAATATACTTATTTTTATTTTTTTTACATGAGTATGCTTCATAGTTATACACCTTCTTAAAATTAAATCGAAGGAACTTCAATATTCTGAAGAACACGAGTTATAATAGCATCTGCATCAATACCTTCAAATTGCCATTCTGGTGATACTGAAACCCTGTGTCTCAAAACATCTCTTGCAACTCTTTGAATATCACCAGGGTTAACATAATCCCTCCCTTGTAATAAAGCATGAGCCTTACTGGCTATGGCTAACCATAATGAGGCTCGTGGAGATGCACCCATAGTCACTTCTTCACTTTCCCTTGTAGTTTGAGTCAACTTTACAATATACTGCATTAATTCTTCTGATAAACGAATTTTTTCTCTTACTGTTTGTTGTATTATTATAATTTCATCTTGTGTAATAACAGTGTCTAACGTTTTTAATAAATCATAAGGATTGATACCTGAGGTATATCGTTTTACAATTTCAACTTCCTCATCTTCTTTTGGGTAATCTACTATTACTTTAAACATAAATCTATCAACTTGTGCTTCAGGTAAAGGGTACGTTCCTTCTTGTTCAATTGGGTTTTGGGTGGCTAAAACGAGAAAAGGTTTTGGTAACGGATAAATTGAATTTTCAGCAGAAACTTGTCTTTCTTGCATAGATTCTAACATAGCAGCTTGTGTTTTTGGTGGAGCACGATTAATTTCGTCTGCAAGTAACAAGTTCGTGAAAATAGGACCTTTATTAAATTTAAATGTTCCATCATTGGGCTGATATACACTAACACCGGTGATATCTGATGGCATCAAATCTGGTGTAAACTGCACTCTTGAAAATTCTAAATCAAAAACATCTGCAAGAGTTCGAACTAAGAGCGTTTTTGCTAAACCAGGTGCACCTTCAAGTAATATGTGACCATCGCAAATCATGGATAATAAAACATTTTCAACGATTATTTCTTGACCTACTACGATTTTTCCAATCATCTCTTTTGCTTTTTCCAATTTATTTGAGATATCAGATATACTTAGATTAATGGATTTTTTTTTGGATACCACACATCACATTATATTTGAATAAATAAGAATTCTTTCTTTTGGGATTAAGTAAACTGAATATGAATTATTTTAATCATGGCACCAAATTTTGTAATGCAGATATAAATTGGTTTCCCAAAATTGAAACAACTATAAATATTAAACTCATGATAAAAACTAGTAATGTACGAATTCGCCCATATGAACTCGAATATTTATTACTTCGACCATACAAAGGAGCTAACTCTACAAATATGTATGATGACAAAAATTGACATGATAAGCGAAATAAATTATTATATTCCATTATAGTTGAATTCGCATAAAAATTTAAAATTATAAAGACTATAATCATTAATATAAAATTAAAGATAAAGTGCATTTTAGGAACTAACTTAGTATCATAATACTCATCTTTTGTGATCCCCACATATTGTAAACCGTTCTCTGACTTTTGTTGAATATAAACATGAGAGGGTAATTGCGACCCTTCATCATTGATTTTTGTTTGGATTGGAATATAAGTTAAAAAAAATGATGAAAAAACTAATGATGCAGTCAAATAAAATTTATTTGCATGAAAAGTCACATTAACTCCATTTATACGAAAAATATATTTTCTCAAAAGAAATATTGAAGGAGTAATCAAGAAGTAAATAAAATAAGGATATATTAAATCTATAATCGATGGAAAATAATCCATTAAAACGAAAAATCTAAAAATATGCGATAAATAAAAAATAAATATAAAATATATCATGAGTTTAATTTCGGAGGAGTAAACAAAGTTTCCTGTAGCATTTTTTATTTTTTCGGGAGTGATCATATCCCATTTGAGACCTGCAGAGACATTTTGTTTTGAATAATCGACTGGTTTTGCAGTATTTGAAGTTATATTTGAAGAATTTAAATTTGAATTAACCGCAGGCAAAATAGATTGTTGAGTACTTTGTAGTGAAAAACCACAACTTGAACAAAATTTGGACCCTACTTGTGGTATTTTTACGCCACATTTTGGACAAAAATTAGGTTCATTTCCCAAATCTGTAGCGGACATATATCATGATAATGATTAATAAATATGAATTAATTGGATAGTATAAAGTTGATCTGTAAATTATAATGGAAATATTTTCGATTCCAAATTTATACTATAATTTAAAAAAATGCCTTCTAATTTTTAAAAAATAGAATATTAATAGTTATAATGAGTATGGATTTGTTTGATGACTCAGAGTATGAAAGAAGATTAAAAAATTTAAACAATATAGAAGTTGATCAATTAATTCTATTTAATAGACCCGATTTATTTTACTACTCTGGAACAGGACTTGATGGTGTTTTGTTTAAATCGGGTAAAGAGAATGTTAGATATATTAGAAGAAATATAGAATTAGGCAAGAATGAATCGAAAATTAAAACCGAATTTATGCCTTCATTTAGAACTTTTAGGGATATTGGTAAAAATAATAATATTGGAAAATTAGGATTAGAATTAGATATGTTACCATATAAAACGGTAAAATATCTCGAAAAAACTTTAAATCCAGTGAATATAGTTGATATCAGTGAGCAATTAAGAATTATAAGATCTGTGAAATCAGATAAAGAACAATATTATATGAAGATAGCTGCTAAACAAACTGATGAGTCTTTTGAGGATGTCGTGGATTTAATCAAACCAGGTATGACTGAACTTGAAATATCAGCTAAAATTGAATATTTTTTAAGAAGAGATGGTCATCCGGGATACATAAATGTTAGAATGTTTCAGCATAATCTAACGTCGTTATCATATGTTATGGCAGGCGATTCAACTGCATCATTGAATTCAGTATTTGGACCTGTATCGGGACAAGGTAATTGTAGATTACATAAAAACGGACCATCAAAAAGAAAAATAAAAAATAATGAAGTAGTATTAATTGATACTACTGGGGTTTATGAAGGATATACTGCAGATGAAACTAGATCAATATTTATTGGAAAACCTAAGGACAATTTATATCATGGGCTAGAAGTCGCAAAAGAAATACAAAAATATTGTGAGAAAAATATGATAGAAGGAAAAAAACCATCGGAATTATATATTGAATTAATTCAGATGGCTAATGAGTACGGTTTAAGTGAAAATTTTATGGGTTATAAACAAGATAGAGTTCCATTTATAGGCCATGGAATAGGATTAGAATTAGATGAATTTCCAATTATTACTGAAAAATATGAAAGAGAATTAAAAGAAGGAAATATAATTGCGGTTGAACCAAAATTTATATTTGATAATCCGAAATCAGGTGTTGGAATTGAGGACTCATACATAGTTCG
>Ga0255759_10000234_pt1 | contig 50944 bp, 89 predicted proteins | sample 101ome_20_FD_179959 | JGI IMG/M metagenome (GOLD analysis project Ga0255759, IMG submission 179959) | Coastal salt marsh microbial communities from the Groves Creek Marsh, Skidaway Island, Georgia - 101404AT metaG (version 2) | ecosystem: Environmental > Aquatic > Marine > Intertidal zone >... | reverse complement strand
ATCTTCTGACACTAAAACCTCGTGAGGAGCGGGTTATTCGTGAGATGTTCTTCTATGGTAAAACTTTAGAAGAAGTTGGCATGACTTTGAATGTTACTCGTGAGAGGGTTCGCACTATCAAATGTTCTGCACTTCGCAAACTAGGTGTTTCCATGACAAAAGATGAAGATTTGTTGGATTTAATTGGCGAAATCTGCTAAAAAGTGCTTGACATTGTTGTTATGATAACATATACTGTATATGTAAGTTGAGAGAAAGGACTAAAAATGATTGACTTTATTGGTGCTCGTGACGGTGGTATTGAGTTCTTCGCTGGAACTGGAAACCCTGTTGGATTCGCAAAAACCCCTAAAATGGTTGCTTACATCATCAAGACTAAAGGTCTTGCGACTTCTGTATTCCACAGTTCTTCAATGGACTTTGCTGATGAATATGGGTTCGCTGACTATGATGGTGCGTGGAAACTTTGGGAAACTGGAATGGAGTTAGTATAATGACAATTGATCCGAAATTGAAAAAACATATGGAAGATATGTGGACTGCAACAGAAATCAATGGTGTGAAGATTAAAGAGCGCCATCTTGGTTTTGGTGCTTTACCAGATATTAAATTCATAATGGAAGATGGTTCTTTCCTATCTGCAAAGGCCCTGTTCAATGAATAGGGGTGATTGGGTAGAACTTAAAGGTATTTCCAGACATGGGAAAAATCGTATTAACCAACATGGGTCTAAATGGGTGGTTAATGCACTAGGCACTTTCAATGGGAATGCTGCGGTGAGATGTCGCAGTGAGAACAAGACTTTCAGACTTGGTTCTTTTGGAAAGAAAATGCATGATGAAAGATGGGTGCTTCTAAAAAATGATGAAAATTTTGAAATTGTTTCAAAAACATCTTGACATTGTTGTGAAAACAGACTATACTGAGTATACAAACTTGAAAATCTAAGGAGATTTATATTATGGCACATGAACTTGAAATTGTAAACGGACAGGCCCAGATGGCATATGTGGGTGAACTTCCGTGGCATGGTTTGGGAACTAAAGTCCCTGCCGATTTAACCCCAGAACAGTTTATGACAACTGCTGGTTTGAATTGGGAAGTAACCAAAGAAGATATGGTAACTGCTTCTGGTGTTGCAATCCCCGGCAAACAGGCACTTGTTCGCTCTATTGACAACAAGGTTTTAGATGTTGTTGGTAAGGGTTGGAATCCTGTTCAGAACGCAGAGGCGTTTGAGTTCTTTGATGAGTATGTTCGTGCTGGTGACATGGAAATGCACACCGCTGGTTCTCTCAAAGGTGGTGAGATTGTCTGGGCACTTGCGAAAACCAAAGAGTCTTTTGAGTTGTTCAAAGGTGATGTAACCGACAACTACTTCCTATTTACTAACCCACACAAATTTGGTAAGTCAATCGACATTCGTATGACCCCAATTCGTGTAGTGTGTAACAACACTCTAACTCTTTCACTGTCAAAACAGTCAGAACAGATGGTTACTGTAAACCACAGAACTGCATTTGACCCAGAGGCAGTAAAAGAACAGATGGGTATTGCTCGTGAGAAGATGGAACAATACAAGTCAATGGCAGAGTTTCTTGGTTCAAAACGATACACTGCTGACAATGTAATCCAATACTTCAACACAGTATTCGGTGCTCCTGCAAAAGAGAAAGTGGACAATGTAATTCCTTTCACTTCTCGTAACGCCAAACTTGCGATGGAAAACATCCAGACACAACCCGGCGCTAACTTTGCAGAAGGTTCATGGTGGCAGGCATTTAATGCAGTCACTTACATGACAGACCACTTGCAAGGTCGTGAGAACGACTCTCGCCTACAGTCTGCATGGTATGGACGAAACCGTAAGGTGAAACTTAACGCCCTTGACAAGGCACTTGAGTTCGCTGAGGCGGCATAAAAAAGTTGAAGAAAAGGGTTGAAAAACCCTTTTCAGATACCTATATAATATTAGGGTGCAGTTCGTAAGTCATCCTGCTCGACACAAAATATATGCTTACTCTGTGTCGCAAACTAGGGTTTGTCGGTATCCCCCCAAAAACCGTCATTATAAATAATGGGTGATACGCCTAATGGGTATCACAAATGTATCTTGCTTATGAAAGGAGAAACAACATGGTAAATACATCTCTTATGGTAAACGACCCTTTTGATCGGGTTAAAACTTATTCTATCGGTTTTGATAGAATGTTCGACAAACTCTTTGATGAGAGTTCTGTTGCAACAACAAACTACCCCCCTTACAATATCGTAAAGGTAGACGATTCCAATTATGTAATTGAAGTCGCAATTGCTGGTTTCAGCAAGGACGAAATTGAGATTGAGACTAAGGAAAATATTCTTACAATCAAATCTCAATCCAGACCAGAGGGTGATGACGATAAACAATATCTACATAAGGGTATTTCAAATCGTGCATTTACTCGTGCCTTTACTTTATCTGATGATGTGGTAGTTAAGGGTGCAACCTTTGAAAATGGGTTGTTGAATGTGGAACTTGAGAGAATCATTCCAGAGGAAAAGAAACCTCGTTTGATTGAAATCAAGTAACACAAAACATAAGAGGGGAAAAATGTATTGACATTATCCCCTCTTTTTGATAATATAATGAAACTGCACAAATCGTGCAGCAATTACAGAATGGAGACATTATGGCTAGAAAAGCACTAACTAAGAAGCAGAAGGTTCTTAACCTTCTATCAACTGGTAAGAATGTGACTTGGAAAACACTAAGAACTAAGTTTGATCTTACTTCCCCTCGTTCACTAGTAGATACCCTACGAAATGAAGGTAACTGTATCTATGTCAATAAGACAGTAGATGGACAGACTGCATATCGTTTGGGTGAACCCTCTAAGGGTGTCATCGCTGCTGGACTGAAGGCAATTTCGGGTTCAGACTATTCTTACGAAGCTCGTTTCCAGAGCTAATCATGTTGTGGGGGCCTTGCGCCCCCACACTACCTTATAGGATGTTAATGTGAAAAAGATTGATTACAAGTATTCAGAAGACAAAATTCTTGAAGAGTTGAAAAACTATATCGACTCTACATACAACGCACACTACTCGCATAACAAATTTCAAGCAACAGAATTTATCATGGACAGTGGACATGGTGAAGGTTTCTGTATCGGCAATATTCTAAAATATTCACAACGATATGGAAAAAAAGATGGCAAGAACAGAAATGACTTGCTAAAGGTAATCCATTATGGTATAATGGCGTTACATAATCACGATAATCATGGAGATAATTGATGAAACTTAGTAATGATACAAAAGAAGTTCTAAAGAACTTCTCCACTATCAACCAAAACCTATTGGTTAAAAGTGGAAATGTGATCGGAACAATGTCTGCAATGAAAAACATTGTTTCAAAAGCAACAATCCCAGATACATTTAGTTCAGAGTTTGCAATCTACGACTTGAACGAATTTTTATCTGCTCTATCTTTGTTCAAAGACCCAACACTAGACATTGGTGAGAAGTCTGTGAAACTTAAAGAAGAGGGTGGTGGTAGTTCAGTGAACTACTTCTTCAGTGACCCATCTATTGTCACTGCACCAAAGACAGAAATTCAAATGCCTTCTGTTGATGTAGAGTTTACCTTTACACAAAACACTTTTGATAAAATTCAAAAGGCGTCTGCTGTTCTTGGTGTGCCTGATGTGGTTCTTAAAGGAACTGCTGGTGGTAACATCGAACTACTTGTTACTGATCGTAAGAATGACACTTCTAACGATTTCAGTATCACAGTTGGTGAAAATGCACCATCTGATTTCACATATTTCTTTAAGGTTGAAAACCTAAAACTTCTTTCTGGTGACTACAAGGTTGAAGTCTCTTCAAAAGGTATTTCGCATTTTACCAATGTGAATAAATCTGTTGAATACTTTATCGCTCTTGAAGCGGCATAATGTAACATATATGAATCATTAACCTAGTTAATGTAACATATATGAATCATTAAACCAGAAGGAATATATTATGAATGATGTGATACTATGGGTGGAAAAATATCGACCATCCAAAATCAGTGAGACTATTCTTACTGATGATTTGAAAAAGACTTTCCAGACTTTTGTTGATGAAGGGTATATCCCCAATCTACTATTGTCTGGAGGCCCAGGCGTAGGTAAAACCACTGTTGCAAAAGCAATGCTTGATGAACTTGGTGCAACCTACATGATGATTAACGGTTCAGAAGAATCGGGTATTGATGTTCTCAGAAATAAGATTAAGAACTTTGCGTCTACTGTTTCTATGGATGGTAAACGCAAGTTCGTAATCTTAGATGAGGCAGACTATCTCAATCCACAATCTACACAACCAGCGTTGCGTGGTTTTATGGAAGAGTTCCACAAGAACTGTGGGTTCATCCTTACTTGTAATTTCAAGAATAGAATTATCGAACCTTTACATAGTCGATGTTCTGTTGTGGAATTCAAGATTCCCAATACAGATAGACCAAAACTTGCTGGACAATTCTTTAAGAGAGTTCAAGACATTCTCACTACAGAAAAAGTTCAGTTTGAACCTAAAGCAGTTGCTGGTGTAGTTGAGAAACACTTTCCAGACTGGCGTAGGGTGTTGAATGAACTTCAACGATACTCAGCATCTGGTATGATTGATTCTGGTATTTTAGTAAACATATCAGAAACCAATATGAAAGATTTGGTTACTCATCTTAAAAACAAAGACTTCAAAGATGGGGTTCGTAAGTGGGTTGCAAATAACTTAGATAATGACCCTTCTCGTGTATATCGTAAAATCTATGATACGCTATATGATGAGGTTGATAACAAGGGACATTTAGTTTTACTTGTTGCAGACTATTCTTACAAATCTGCCTTTGTTGCAGATCAAGAAATCAATATGCTTGCCTTTATGGTAGAAGTTATGCAACAGGTAGAATTCAAATGAGTTATGAACTAAAAGACTATCTAAACTCAATCAATCTCACAAAGGAAAATCTGATGGATTCAGACGACCCTTTGTGGGAGAAAAAGTATTCACCTTTTATTATTAACAAATGTATCGCACCATTTAATGATACGATAATGTTTGTTAATGAGATGAATATGCGTCATCATCTTGACACCAAACTACAATATGACTTTTTACTAAATACTATTAGACCTAAGAAACGATATGCGCCTTGGGTGAAAGCGTCTAAGTTGAAAGACTTAGATTGTATAAAGGAATATTATGGTTATAGTAATGAAAAGGCAAAGATCGCACTTTCAATACTAAATGATGACCAAATAACTACTATTAAAAATAGTTTGAATAAAGGTGGAAGAAAATGAATGAAATCGTATGGCGTCCAGATGAGATGCTAGAAGTAAAATTAAAAGAACCAGACGATTTCCTAAAAGTGCGTGAGACATTATCTCGTATAGGAGTCGCCTCTCGTAAAGAGAGAAAGTTGTATCAGTCTTGTCATATATTACATAAACAAGGCAAATACTACATCGTCCATTTCAAGGAACTCTTTGCTCTAGATGGTAAAGATACCAATCTAAACGAAAACGATATTTCTCGTAGAAACTCAATTGCAGCATTGCTTGGTGATTGGGGACTAGTGGAAATCGTTGGTAGTGCTGAACCAAAGGCACCACTGTCACAGATTAAGGTAATCGCCTTCAAAGAGAAAGACGAATGGATTTTGGAAACAAAATATAACATTGGTAAAAAGAGGATAGATTGAATTGGCAGTATCATTTTCTAATTTTGTAGAGGAACTATCTCCAAACCCAAAAGAGGTTGACATTCAAGTTGCAGTTCTAACTAAAGTTCGTTCTAAGAACAAAGAGTTAGTCAGCAACATGATTGAGGATGTTTGTAAGAAAAGGGGTATTGAGTGTCATGTCATCAATGTAAAAGATGCATGGGTATCCAAGAATGATTTGGAGAAGGGTTCTCTTACCATTTCTAATGTGGATGGTGAAGATACAGAAGTAGAATTTGATTTGTCAAGAACAGTTTGTTTCGTGCGAGCGGGCGTGCTTGAGGATGAAATTGGACTTGCCCTTTTAGGGACATTTGAAAATGCTGGTGCGTTTATGATTAACGACCGTGATGGTATGATGACTTGCGATAATAAAATGTCATCACTCATTGCATTTGAAAGAGACAATATTCCAGTTCCAAAAACAGCACTTGTATCTAACGAAAAGTCTATCGAACCAGCCCATGCAAAGATTGGTGGGAAGTTTCCAGTTATTATTAAAACAATTACAGGGACACAAGGTATCGGTGTTTCGATTGTAAACGATTATCAAAGTATGATTTCTGTTATCCAATCGCTTTGGAAGTTTAAGGCAGAATTGTTGATACAGGAATTTTTAGAGTTTGATTATGACATAAGAACGGTGGTAATGAATGGTAAAATACTTGCATCAACTAAAAGAATTCGTCCAGAAAAAGATTTCAGATCTAATAGACACAGAGGGGCAACAACAGAACCGCATGAACTTACTGAAGAAGAAAGGACAGCAGTTCTTTCTGCTGCTAGGTCAGTTGGTGCATACATTGTCGGTGTTGATCATGCTTTGGTTAATGGTGACATTTACATTCTTGAGTGTAATGGTAGTGCCGGTATTGGAAGTAATTTTGCGATGTATGACATCACTGTGGAAGAGTCTGACGAAAACGATTACAAGGGTGTCGCAAAACCTAAAGAAATTGTGGACAAAATGATTGAGTATATCTCAACAGTTAAAAACCGTAGACACACATTCCCTACCGAAGCAGGATATGTTGAACGCATTGAGATTGAGGGTTACGGCCCTGTTCGTGCAAAGTTTGACACTGGTAACGGAACAAAGGCATCTATGTTCGTTGTTGATGAACTAGAAGTCAAAGGTAAGAATGTTAAGTGGAGTAAAAATGGTAAGGGACAAACTAGCAAGTTGATGGGTATGTCCCATCCTGCTCATGTTGGAAAGATTGATGAAAGACCAATTGTGCATTTAGATGTTAAGTTCAATAACAAGTTGTATAAAGATGTTCCATTTGGTCTAACAACAAAAGATTCCATGTCAACTGTTCTCATTAACAGAGATGCAATGACACGGTTTAAGGTCTCAGTAAACCCTAACAGAAGATTCGCTCTGTCGGATTGGATTGAAAGGGGTGATGAGAATGATGATGAAGGTTAAATTGAAAGGAAAATATCATGTTACTTGACGCACTAAGAAAACACGCAGAAGGACACATTGCAAAACATAAAGCAAATGTTCTTGTATATCTAAACAATCCTGTAGGTGTTGGCGAACACCCAGACATCATTGAAACGATGGAAAAGGAAGTTCTAGAAATTGCTAAATATCAAGATGTCATTGATATGTTAGATCAACATTTCTCAGAAGAAGAACAAAAACAATACACACTTTTCTCTTGACAACAACCCCTAACGGTGGTATATTTACATTATGCGATTTTACACTCATGTTGCCCAATGGGGCAATCAACTTCTTGTTCGTGGCGTAGAGAACGGAGTTCGTTCTAACTTCAAAGTTAAATACGAACCAACCCTCTATGTCCCTGTTCAAAAAGAAACAGGTTGGAAAACATTGGAAGGCAAGAATGTCAATCCGATGCGTTTTCTCACAATTAAAGAAGCAAAAGAATTCGTTGCACAATATGAAAATCAACCTCATCTTGTCTATGGGTTGACACAATTCCCCTACACCTATATCGCAGAAAAGTATCCTCGACAAATAGAGTTTGATAGTTCGCAAATGCGTATTGTCACAATTGATATTGAGGTGGAGTGTGAGAACGGTTTCCCAAATGCCGATCAGGCACTTGAACCTATGCTTGCAATCACTATCAAAAATCATGATACTGGACGCATTAAGGTTTGGGGGTTGCACGAATATCACAATGATAGAGAAGATGTGCAATATATTAAGTGTGCGACTGAGCGTGAACTCCTAGCACAATTTCTTGCATGGTGGGAAAGTGACCATCCAGATATTATTACTGGTTGGAACACTGAACGATTCGATATTCCTTATATCTGCAACCGTATCAAATCGGTTATGGGTGAGGATGCAATGAAACGCCTATCGCCTTGGGGTGTAGTTAATGCAAGAACTGTTACCAGTGGTTATGGAAAGAAAGAACAAGTCTATGACATTATGGGTGTCGAGGACTTGGATTATCTTCTGCTGTATCGTAAACACACTTATGTAAGACAAGAATCTTATCGACTAGACCACATTGCTCATGTTGAACTAGGCGAACGCAAAGACGAAAATCCATATGAGACTTTTCGTGAGTGGTATACAAACGACTATCAATCATTCCTAGACTATAATATACAGGATGTGGAACTCGTTGACAAACTAGACGATAAGATGAAACTCATCGACTTGCATTTGACTATGGCATATGATGCAAAGGTAAATATCACTGATGCATTTACTTCTGTTAAGTATTGGGATGTTCTTATCTACAATCATCTTCTATCAAAGAAGGTCGTTATTCCTCAAAAGAAAAGAAGTGAAAGTAAGAGTGAAAAGTATGCCGGTGCATATGTGAAAGAACCACAAGTTGGACAACATAAGTGGGTTCTGTCTTTTGACTTGAACTCACTCTATCCTCACTTGATTATGCAATACAACATCTCGCCAGAGACACTACTACCACAGTATGATCCAAATGTCGATGTTGATTATATGCTTGCAGCAAAGAAACTTTCTAATCCAGACAATGTAACTTGCACACCAAACGGTGCGATGTTTTCAAAAGAAAAACAAGGGTTCTTGCCTGAGATGATGCAGAGTATGTATGATGACAGAACCATTTACAAACGCAAGATGTTGGACGCAAAACAGAAATACGAAGATACCAAAGACCCCAAGTATCTAAAAGATGTGTCTCGTTTTAATAACATTCAGATGGCAAGAAAGATTTCATTGAACTCTGCCTATGGTGCGATTGGTAACGAATGGTTTAGATACTATGAACTCAAGATTGCAGAAGGTATTACAACTTCTGGACAACTTGCTATTCGGTGGATTGAGAAATCCTTAAACATCTATCTAAACAAACTACTGAAAACTGAAGGAGTGGATTATGTCATTGCGAGCGATACGGATTCAGTATATATTACTTTTGAGCGATTGGTTGACAGTGTGCTTAAAAAGAGAGATAATGAGTCGGAAGATTCGTATCGTGGGCGGGCCGTGGACTTCCTTGACCGAGTCGCTCAAGATAAGATTGAACCGTTTATTGATAAGAGTTATCAAGGCCTTGCTTCGTATGTAAATGCATATGCACAGAAGATGCAGATGAAGCGTGAGGTGATTGCAGACAAGGGTATTTGGACTGCAAAGAAACGATACATTCTAAATGCATGGGATGTTGAGGGGGTTCGTTATAAAGAACCATCACTCAAGATTATGGGTATTGAAGCAGTTAAGTCATCTACGCCTGCACCATGTCGTGAGAAGATTAAAGATGCTCTAAAAGTTATAATGTCTGGCACAGAGAAAGATGTGAACAACTTTATTCAAGAGTTTCGTGAAGAGTTTATGAAACTGCCTCCAGAAGAAATTGCGTTTCCTCGTTCTGTGAACGGAATCTCTAATTGGAGTGACAGTTCTAACATCTTCAAAAAGGGAACACCAATGCATATTAAAGGTGTGATACTCTACAACCATTTTGTTCGTCAGCAGAAGTTGACTAATAAGTATCCTCTTATACAAGAGGGTGAGAAGATTAAGTTTCTCAACTTGAGAACACCTAATCGGATGCAGTCTAATGTGATTTCGTTTATGACAAAGTTGCCAAAAGAACTTGACATACATTCACATCTAGACTATGATACACAGTTTGAGAAGGCGTTTGTTGAACCTTTGACTTTTATTATGAACCAGATTGGATGGACAATTGACAGAAGTTATGGAACACAAATGTCACTAGAGGATTTTTTCGTATGAGTGATAAAACAGAAATAAACCAAGAACTATATGAGTTACTAAGAAGTTGTGCAGACAGCACTGGATTGCCAGTGATGAATCGTTCTTTGTTTGTTTCGACAACAGAAAAGTATGGTAAAGAATTATTTCGTTCTACTCTTGCAGAATATATTACAAGAGAGAAACCGCCATATCCACTCAAACAATTTTCAGAATCAAAAGTAATCGAAAACTTTCGTAAGTTGGAGAAAGCGCCTTTCACTGATTATATCAATATTCCTACAAAAGAGGTTGTTGAAAAATACGATGACTACAAATATCCATATAGTGAATTTGGACTAGGGTTTATCGAAGGCCCATCCAACTTCAACTATTGTGCAGACTCATTTATGAATGACTTGCGTATGCGTTGTGGTTCGTATGGTTTCAAAGCACCAGTTACTAGATGGGAAGATGGTGATAATATTTGGGGTGCTTTCGGCCCTATTTGGAGAGGTGTAAATGATGCAAAAGAACTTACACCTAAAACTTATACAATGGCATTTCGTCTAGGAACTTACATTGCAACACAGTTCAAACCTATTGTTGCGAAAACAATTTATGACATGACTCGTGCGAAAACCGTATTAGATACCTCTATGGGTTGGGGTGATAGACTTACTGGTTTTTATGCTTCTAATGCAACACACTACATTGGTTGCGACCCCAATCCAAACACATTTGAGCGTTATCATAAAATGATTGCGTTCTATGATGGCATCTATGATAAGTCTAAAGGTAAAAAGTCTGTTCATATTTTTAATTGTGGTGCAGAAGATTTGCCTTGGGATAGAATTAAAGATGTTGATTGTGCATTTACTTCACCGCCTTACTTCTCTACAGAAAGATATAATGAGGGCGGTGAAAAAGAGGAACTACAGTCATGGGCAAAGTTCAACGAATACGACAAGTGGAGAGATGACTTCTATCTTCCAGTTGCACAAAACAGTTTCAACTCATTGAGTGAGAATGGTATCTTGATGGTAAACATCCTTGACCCTAAAGTGCATGGTAAACGATACCGTTCAGGCGATGAGTTGGTAGATATGCTTCGTCCTAATTTCTTAGGACAGATTGGAATGAGGATTATGCAGCGCCCACAAGGTGCTTCGGTTTTCAAGGATGAAGAAGGTAACTTTGACAAGGACAAAATGGATGAGTTTATGAATAAACTCTACATGGAAAATGTTTGGGTATTTGGTAAAGATACTTCAGTTGACTTGTTCAGAGATGTTAAAGTGAATACATTAGAGGAGTTCTTTACATGAGACTACTAGAAAATATAACAGTATCGGATGAGCAACTTCAACCGATTGTTGATTGGTGTAATAGTAATGAAGACTTTGCACCAGTAGTGACAAAATATAATAAGAAGGGACAGTGGACAGCAATATCTCTTAGAGGTTATGGTGCTGATACAAAGTCTATTGGAAAGGGTGGTGTTCTAGGAACACAAACCGAAAATAAATTACAGAACACAGAACTGTATGATGAGTTGAACATTGGTTCAATTCTAGAAAATATTCCTGCTGAATGTGAAAGAGTTCGACTGATGCGTTTGAAGGCAGGCACTAAAATTGCAAAACACACAGATAAAGTAGATGCAGATATTAAAACTGGTAGAATAGTTCGCCTACATATTCCTGTTATCACTAATGATAAGATTATTTTTCGTTCATGGTTACAGAGTGGTATTGCAGAGTTCAGTATGGCAAAAGGTGAGTGTTGGTGGTTAGATGTTGCTCGGGCGCATGAAGTAGAAAACAACTCAGACATTGACAGAGTTCACCTAGTAATTGATGTATATAACAATTCACAAGTTGAAAGTATGGTTTGGTTATGAGACACTTAACCCCAGACGATTTTGATGAGGCGTGGAAAGTATACCAAGACAATAAAGATTGGTTTCCTCATGTTAGAAAATCCCATGTAAAAAATAGACTAGAAAAAAATCAATTAGTTCTTGACAAAGGGGTGTTAATAACATATCATAGGTCTAAATCGAATAGAAAAATTGGACAAGATACTGATGTTAGTATAACTGCTGGTTCTCATATGATCCATCAGATTATCAATTCGGTATCTGGCAATGGTAATGCTGAAAAGGTTATCAAAGAGTTTTTCGATTTTGTAGGAACGGATGTCTACCTAACGGTTCGTTCTGAAAACATTCCAGCGAATAAGTTTTATGCTAAAGTTGGAATGAAAGAAGTTGGGTTCATCAATTGGTCTGGTGGTAAGATGCCAGGCAAAGTTTGGAAATGGGAATATGGAAAAAAATAAAGTTACTACACTTGTAATGACAAATGGTGCAGAAATCATCGGGCGATTTGTAGATGAGAGCGACACCCACATTACACTATATAAACCACGAATGGTTCAAGTCACCCAGCAGGGTGTTGGACTTGTCAATGGTATTAGTATGACAGGAAAAGAACCAGATGGTGATTTTAGTTTTTCTCGTTCTAGTATCATGTTTATGATTGAAACTGTTCCAGAACTTGCTTCTGGATGGACATCCCAAACCAGCGGTATTCAACTGCCACCGAAAGGAATTGTATAATGAAAGACGAAGATTTTCTACTCGACTACACTCGATTTGTTGATGAGGTAACAAGTGAAGAGTCAAAAGACCCACAAGCGTTTTCTGATTCATTAGATGTTATTGACCAACATGGAGTGTCACCAGAAAGAATTCTAACTGCTGCAATTGGTATCAGTGCAGAAGGTGGTGAGTTTGCAGAGATTGTAAAGAAGTGTGTCTTTCAAGGCAAACCATTTGATGAGGAAGCACAGTATCACGCAAAGAGAGAACTTGGAGATATTCTCTGGTATGTTACTCAGGCGTGTATCGCTCTTCAAATTAAATTGGAAGATGTTATAGATACTAATATAGAAAAGTTAGAAGCACGATACCCAAATGGGTTTGAGACTTTTCGCTCAGAAAACAGAGAAGAAGGAGATATTTAAGTATGGACTTTCTGAAAGATATTGCCAAGACAGCAGGCAATGAATATGCTGCACTTGTATCAGATGGCGTTGAAGCAGGGGATGTAGATTCCTTCATTGATACAGGTTCGTATATCTTCAACGCATTGATGTCTGGAAGTATCTACGGTGGACTTCCATCAAATAAAATCACTGCTGTTGCTGGTGAATCTGCAACAGGTAAAACCTATTTTGTGATGGGCATGGTAAAGTCATTCCTTGATGCAAACCCAGATGCTGGTGTGTTGTATTTTGAGTCTGAATCTGCAATCACAAAACAAATGGTTATCGACAGAGGTATTGACCCATCTCGTATGGTAATTCTACCAGTAACCACAGTTCAAGAATTTAGAACACAGGCAATTCGTGTTCTAGACAAATATCTTGAACAACCAGAGGATCAGCGTTCGCCTTTGATGTTGTGCCTTGATTCGCTTGGTATGTTGTCTACAACAAAAGAAGTAGAAGATACTGCTGATGGTAAAGAAACTCGTGACATGACACGGGCACAAGTTCTCAAGGCTGCATTTCGTGTATTGACTTTGAAACTTGGTAAAGCAAAAGTTCCAATGGTTGTTACTAACCATACATATGATGTAGTTGGTTCAATGTTCCCAACCAAAGAAATGGGTGGTGGTTCTGGACTGAAGTATGCTGCATCATCTATCGTCTATCTTTCTAAGAAGAAAGAGAAAGATGGAACAGAAGTTATTGGTAACATCGTTCACTGTAAGAACGCCAAGTCTCGTTTGACTATTGAAAACAAGATGGTGGATGTTCGACTAACATATGATAAAGGACTTGATCGTTATTATGGACTACTTGACCTCGCACTGAAATATGGAATTTTCAAATCTGTATCTACTCGTATCGAATTGCCTGATGGCACTAAGACATTCGGCAAGACAATCAACAACAATCCAGAGAATTATTTTACTGATGAAATCATGCAACAGTTGGATAATGCTGCTGGGCAAGAATTTAAGTATGGTAATCAGAAACAATTTGAAGCAGAGAATGAAGAAGTAGATGACGAAGTTCATTCAGACATATGATAATGTAATCACATCAGATTTTGCAAAACAACTTATTGCAATGTTTGAAGAACACCCATCACACCACGAAGAAGTGGTGTTAGATGGGCATATGTCTTTCACACAAATCAATTTGCAAAATCATCCCGAATGGGAGCCGTTTAGTAAAGCATTATATGAAGTCTTTCATAGTCATGTTGATAAGTATATGCAAGACTGTAATGTTACAGATAAGATGTTTCCACAACGATTTGCATTTGAAAACTTTCGTATGAAACGATATTTGCCTAATGACAAAGATGAGTTTCCAGATCATGTTGATGTCGGCAGTCACGATTCTGCTCGTAGGTTCTTGGTATTCTTTTTATACCTTGATGATAACGAAGCAGGATTTACGGATTTCCCACAGTATCATATAAGAGTAAAACCAGAGATAGGTAGAATGTTGATGTTCCCCCCAATGTGGACACATCTTCATGCTGGAGTAAAACCTATTAAGAAACCAAAATATATTATAGGAAGTTATTTACATTATGTCTGATATTAGAGAAATGTATACCTTTGTAGAAAATAAAGATAAGACTTGGACAGGAATTGGATTAACTGAAAAGGCGGGCAAATATCAAGGAGTTGTTTATCAATACGGTAAGGTATCCATTGTTGAGAACGAAGAAAAAACAGAAGCATCTTTACAATTCGATTGGGATATGTTAGACTCTAACGGACTACCAAAAGAAATGATTGGAGATGATTTCTTCAAACTTATTGGTGACATTTTACAAGATATAATTACAGAACAATTAAATAAGGAAGAATTACAATATGTCAACACAGACGATTGAAAGAACAACTCTCAGTAACCTAGTTTATAATGAACCTTACGCTCGTAAGGTTTTGCCATTTATTAAACCAGAGTATTTTTCTAATCGTTCAGAGCGTGTGGTTTTTGAAGAAATCACAAAGTTCATGGAGAAGTATGGTAATCAACCAACTAAAGAAGCACTATCCATTGAACTAGATAATCGTAAAGACTTAAATGAAGAAGAGTTCAAGACAGTTCTAAATGTTGTCGAAACATTATCTGATGCACAAGTTGATATGCAGTGGTTGGTGGATACCACTGAAAAGTTCTGTAAAGATAAAGCAGTTTACAACTCTATCCTATCCAGTATTCAAATCATTGAGGGTAAAGACAAACAACATACCCCAGAAGCAATTCCATCTATTCTATCCGAAGCACTTGCAGTTGCATTTGATCAAAATGTAGGACATGATTATGTTGATGACGGTGCAAGTCGATTTGAGTTTTATCACAAGAAGGAAGAGAAACTTGAGTTTGACTTGGAATACTTTAACAAGATTACTAAGGGTGGACTTCCACAGAAAACACTAAACATTGCACTTGCTGGAACTGGTGTTGGTAAATCGTTGTTCATGTGTCACATGGCGGCATCTACTTTGATGCAAGGCAAGAATGTTCTCTACATCACTTTGGAGATGGCAGAAGAACGAATTGCAGAACGAATTGATGCGAACTTGATGAACATCACTATGGATGATTTGCATGAACTTCCTAAAAAGATGTTTACAGATAGATTAACTAAAATCCAAAACAAGACAAATGGTAAACTCATTATCAAAGAATATCCAACTGCATCTGCACACACTGGACACTTTCGTGCATTGTTGAAAGAACTTGCTCTCAAGAAATCTTTCAAACCAGATATTATCTTTATCGACTATCTGAATATCTGTTCATCTGCTCGTTTCAAAGGTAATGCGAATGTGGGTTCATACTTCTATATCAAGGCGATTGCAGAAGAACTAAGAGGACTTGCAGTAGAAAACAATGTTCCTATCATGTCTGCAACCCAGACTACTCGTGGTGGTTACGCCAACTCTGATGTAGGACTAGAGGATACATCCGAATCATTTGGTTTGCCTGCAACTGCTGACTTGATGTTTGCTCTTATCTCTACAGAAGAACTAGAACAACTGAACCAGATTATGGTGAAGCAGTTGAAGAACCGTTACAACGACCCTGGCATGAACAAACGATTTGTTATTGGAATTGATCGTGCAAGAATGAAATTATTTGATTGTGAACAAGAAGCACAAGATGATTTGATTGATTCTGGACAGGATGATACTCCAGTGTTTGATAAAAGTAATACTGCAAAATACGATAAATTCAACGATATTAAATTCTAATTTGTTCTAAAAACATCTTGACAATATTGGACTGCTGTGTTATTATAAATAATACGGTAATAACTTTGTATAAATGGAAAATGTGTCAAAATGTTAAAATTCAATGGATTTCTCACTGAAGATAAAGGTGGGAAAAATCTACACCTAGAACATATCGAAGACGAAATTCTCAACTATGGAGTTGATGGAGGGCGTGCCTCTATCAACTTTATACGGTCATTGCGTGATATGTTAGCAGGTGCATCTCGTTCCTCTATCAATATGACCGTTAGGTGGGATGGTGCGCCTGCAATCTTTGCTGGTATCGACCCAGAAGACGGTAAGTTCTTTGTTGCAAAGAAATCTGTATTTAACAAAAATCCAAAATTATACAAGACTGCATCTGAAGTAGATTCGGATGTTTCTGGCGACTTGGCAACTAAGTTCAAAGTTGCACTTTCAGAATTTTCTAAACTAGGAATCACTGGTGTTCTACAAGGAGACTTGATGTTCACTAGTGATACGGTTTCCACAGAAAAGATTGATGGTAAATCTTATTACACATTTCAACCAAACACAATCGTTTACGCCGCAGATGTAAATTCTGATTTGGGTAGACAGATTAAAAATGCAAAGATTGGTGTGGTGTGGCACACCACATATTCTGGTAAGACACTACAAGACATGAAGGCATCGTTTGGTGCAAACATTTCTAAGTTGGGTAGATCATCTTCTGTATGGATGGATGATGCAACTTATAAAGATACTTCTGGTTCTGCAACTATGACACAGGCAGAAACAGATGCTGTAACTGCATCATTGTCTGGTGCTGGTTCAACATTCAGAACTATCAACTCTTCACTGTTGACCAGTTTCTTGAATATTCAAAATAGTTTTACTGGTGACTTATCTGGTGCGTCTTTGAAAACATACAATAACTCAAAGGTTCGTGCTGGACAAAAGATTACTAATCCTAAACAACACGCACAAGGATACATTGCGTGGGTTGAAGGTGTATATCAAAAACGAATTGATAAACTAAAAACACCAGCAACAAAAGAGACTGCTGAAAACAATAAAAAAGAAACTGTTCGTGAACTAAAAAAACATATCGGTAATTTAACTAATATATTGACATTCCAGAACTATATTGTGGATGCAAAGATGGGTATTGTAAAGAAACTAAATACTGTTAGAAGCATTGGAACTTTTATTAAAACTGACAATGGGTTCAAAGTTGTAAACCCAGAGGGTTATGTTGCAATTGACAGAACTACTGGTGGTGCAGTTAAATTAGTCGATAGAATGGAATTTAGTTACAATAACTTTACTGCAATAAAGGCATGGGATAAATGAAAAGTTTTAGAGAGATTAGAGAGGCTCGTGGTGACACTTGTGTGTTTACCTTTGGTAGATTTAATCCACCAACCACAGGGCACGAAAAACTATTAGATAAGGTTAGTGCAGTTGCGAAGAGCAATCCTGGCGCTCCTTATTATATTTTCGCATCTCACTCTGAAAACGCAAAGAAAGACCCTCTTCCATATGTGAAGAAGGTTGCATACATGAAAAAGATGTTCCCAAAACACGCAAGGAACATTGTCGTAGATAAGGCAAGAAATGTATTTGAGATTGCAGTTTCACTATACAACAAAGGACATAAAGCAATTGTAATGGTTGTTGGTTCTGACAGAGTTGATGAGTTTAATTCTCTATTGAACAAATATAACGGTGTAGAGGCAAGACACGGATATTATGGTTTTGACAACATTGAAGTAGTCTCTGCTGGTGAGCGTGACCCAGATGCAGAAGGTGTTACTGGAATGTCTGCATCAAAGATGAGGGCTGCTGCATCTGCAAATGATTTCGACCAGTTCAAACTTGGACTACCAAGAGGGTTCTCTGATGGTGACAAGTTATTCGCAGATGTAAGAAAACATATGGGTATTCGTGAGTCTTTTGTTCCTAAAACAGAAGTAATCACAGAAGAAGATATTTTTAGAGATATGTATGTTCGTGGAGAGATACTAACTATTGGCGAAATAGTTACTGATAGTTACTCTGGTGTCTCTGGTAAAATTATTCGCAGAGGAACTAATTATCTAACCTTTGCAGAAGAAGATGGAACAACTCATAAGAAGTGGTTGTATGAATTACAAGAACAAACTATGGGACAACTCATTAAACATATTGCTGCAAAGTCTACTCATAGAAACATTTATGCAAAGGCATTAGATGTTCTTAAATCTGTTATTGACAGAAAGAAAAAAGAGAACAACGGTAAACTAAAACATGACATTGTTTATTATGCTGGAGAAATCGGTAGACAGTTCAGAGGTGTTGATGCAAGAGAACTTGCAAAGGCATACGAAACACAATATGAATCTGTAACTGAAGGTAAACAAGACAAAGACATTAAAGACAAGAAGGGAACTCAACCCGCTAAGTATTATGCAAAAGATGCTGAGGGCGATGAGATGGCAAAGTCCACAAAGGACAAGAGAGATGCTCACTTTAGGAAGGGTGCAGAGAAAGACGATGATGATAAGTCTGCATACAAACCCGCTCCAGGCGATGCAACTGCAAAGACTAAACCATCTCAGTATACAAACAAGATGAAGAAAAAGTTCCCAGACTTGTATAAAGAAGGTGTAATTGATAAAATTCTAAAGAAAGTTAAAGGACTAACTCCACAACAGATGGCAGTTATTTCTGCAATCCCACAACCAATCTTGACAAACATGATTGGACAGTTGCAAAATCTTGCAATGGGAGAAAGTTCTTTTTATGAGTTTATAGATAATCTACATGAAGGTGCCGCAGATACTTCTCTTGCTAAAAAGGCAGAAGCATCTGGTATCTCTGTATCTATTCTAAAACAAGTTTACAATCGTGGTGTTGCCGCATGGAAGGGTGGACATCGCCCAGGCACAACCCCAGAACAATGGGGACACGCAAGAGTGAATTCATTTATCAGTGGAGGTAAAACAAGAACAACTGCCGATGCTGATTTGTGGAAACAACATAAGGGTGTAAGTGAAGAAGAAGACCCTCGTGAAATTGGAACAGATGCAAGAAGGGAGGCGCTTCAAGGAATGACGCCAGGACAGGAAGTAGAAAAGTATACAGTATCAGAAGGTTTGACTATGATTGTCAAACACGGTAAAAAGAAATACCAACTTGGGGATGGACAAAAAATTAAAATGTTTGGGAAAGAGTATTCCTCAGTGGGAGTAACCAAACAACAAGTATATGTCGTAAAGGGCCCAGATGGAGAAAGAGTATTCTCTAAGAAAGAATTTGAAGCACTTCTAAAGAAGGGTGATATTGAAATTATTGATACTGGAAGTGTTGCACAGTTTGAAAGATTTTCATTTAAGGAACATTTGAATTGTGGAACACCAAACTGTTGTAATGAGTGTGAGACTTCAAGTCTAATTGAATCGAATCAATATCGTGTTGGTTCAGAAAAGTATTTTGAGTTTTTCCAAGAGAAGAGAGATGCCTATAATATTGGTGTTTATAAACCAGTAGGTTTTGATAAGGAACTTATGGAAGGCGATATTGGAAAGATGGACTACTATCAAGGACAACCAGTTCCACTAGATTGCCCTATGATGTTTGAAGAAAAGGATGTAGAACTTAACAAACCAAAAGTGGGTGGGCCAAAGAAATACTATGTGTATGTTAAAGACCCATCAACTGGCAATGTTAAGAAAGTCACATTTGGTGACACAACTGGTTTGAAAGTCAAGTTGGATGACCCAGAGGCGAGAAAGAATTTTGCTGCTCGTCACAATTGCGACCAACAGAAAGACAAAACAAAAGCGGGTTACTGGAGCTGTAACCTACCTCGTTATGCAAAACAACTTGGTTTGTCTGGTGGAGGCAACTTCTATTGGTAAAACCATATACACAAGTAGTAGAAGATAAATACATTGTAAGAGAATTTTCTAGTGATGTTGATGAAACAGAACTAATCTGGCACAGAGACAAACAAACTAGAGAAGTAACAGTGTTACAAGGTGAGGGTTGGAAATTGCAAATGGATAACCGATTGCCTATAGAACTTGAAAAAGGAAAACTTTATAATATTCCTAAAATGGAATATCACAGAATAATTAAAGGAAAAGGAAATCTGGTAATCCAGATATGGGAAAACAACTATGACTAGATACTCAACAACAATGAGAGATCTTCTTGAACAAGTTCGTGCTAGAGAAGATAATCTCTTAAAACCTTTGACAGAAGCAAAAACTGTTAAGAGAGAACAAGACGAACCAGCAACACCAGATGAAGGTTCTATGGCATCAGATCAACTAAAGTTCATTGTATATGCTGCAAACGAAATCATGCAACACATTCAAGGTGGTGGTGAATTTCCAGAGTGGATGCAGAATAAACTTTCTGGCACACATGAACAGATGAAAGGACTTCATGCAAATATTGACCATAGTAATGTGGAAAGTGTTAAAGAGGAACTTGATCTTGATGAATTAAAGATGGATGACCCTAAGTTGGTTCGTGCATTTGACAAGATGAAGAAGGGTGACACTATCAAACTCAAAACCAGTTCTACAATCAACAAGGGAACAGACTTTGTTGATTATGTTGTGAAATCAAAGAATGTGGTAAACAAGGGAAGAGTTGAAAAGATTACTCTTGCAACAAAAGGTAATGAAGGTTCAGTTAAGAAGTTCCTATACAAGAGAGATGGTAAGGTAACATTTGCTATCGGAGATATGGGTGCATCTATTGATGACATTAAAGAAGGAACATGGGCTCTTCCAGATTCACCAAAGGCAAAAGATGCTTTGAAAAAACTTATGTCTAAACCAATTAAACTTGGCAAAGAAGGTGATGATGCTTCAGACAAACTCTATGCACTTATTGGTGATGATGAGTTGTTTGATGACTTGTATGTTGCTGGTAAGAAGAATCCAAACGGTGATGCGAGGGATATTGTAAAGAAACATATGAAGCGTCTTGGTATCAAAGAAGAAGTTGAACTAGAAGAGGCAATGTTGAACCTCAAACTAGTTACCTATCAGGCAAAAGAAGCACTTGGTAAGATTAGACATAAGGTTGCACAGAAGGGTGGTAAGTATATCATCTCTGTTGACTCAAACGATGAAGAAGATGCACAGAAGGCGATGAAAGATCATCCTTTGTATGTTGCTGGTAAACTGCGAGTTGTTCCAGAGTCAGTGGAAGAAGGTGTAGAACCTATCCAGTGGCCTTCCCAACCACTAGAAGAGAAACTAAAAGTCTCTGATGGTTTGGGTGCATGGATTGATGACTTCAAGAAATCAGACGCACCACAGTTCAAAGGTAAGTCTGATGAAGAGAAGAAGAACATGGCAATCGCTGCGTTTACAGATGCTGGTGGTAAACTAGAATCTGTTGAAGAGGCAGTAGACGCAAAGAAGGTTGTTGCATATTTGGTTAAGAAAGGTAACAATCCTAAAGAGGCAGAATCAATGGTGAAGAAGGAACTTGCTGGTGCAATCAAGGCATATCCTAATGCACCAGTTGCCAAGATTGCAGACTATATTCGTTCTGTTGCAGAAGAAACTGAACTAGACGAAGCACCAAAGATGAAATATGCTCTTGTTGGAACGGATATGAAAATCTATTCAATGGGCAGTGATGAGAGAGATTTGAGGTTGGATCGCAAAAGTCTTGAAAAGAGATTCAAAGATGTTGCACCACTAAAAATGGCAAGACTTAAAACTGCACAAAGTATTGGTGATAAAGTAGATAAGTCTCAACTCAAAGAAGAAGAAACCCCTGCCAACGATCAGGCAAAGAAAGTCGATCAAGGTAAGGAAGATCAAAAGAAAACAAGAATTGCTCAATTGCAGTTGCAAATTGCAAAGGCACAAGAGACAATAAACAAAATCAATCGGGCATCCGAAATTGAAAAAATGAGAAAAGGAGAATAATATGTCCAAGAAGTATTTCGATACAAAAGCGGGCAGTCTGGAGAGTGCCGTTCTTGAGGCAGTTTCTCCAGCACAACAGGCCGCAATCGCAATTGCGAAAAAAGAAAAAGGTGAAAAACCTAAGAATGAAGAAAAGGTTGAATGTCCTAAGTGTAAAGGCGAAGGATGCGACCATTGTGATGGCAAAGGTTATCATATGTCAGAAGCAAAACTTCAAGAGAAACCAGCAGACTTGTTAGTTCTACAGTTCAGAAGTTCTAGTGACGCTGCAAGAGCATACAAAGTTCTTACACAAAAAGTTGCTGGAAACATGGTGCCTTACGAAGATGCATACGATGAGGGTGACGAACTCGTAATCGAATTCCCAGATGATGCAGACAAGTTGATGAAGGATATGAAGTCTAAAGGTGCTCCATCATTCAAGGTTCTAGAAAGAGAAGAGTATTCTGACTTTGCAAAAACTAAGTCTGAAGAACTTACTGCAAAACAAAAGAAAATTGACTTGAACAAGAACGGTAAAGTCGATGGTGATGATCTCAAAAAGTTGAGAGCAAAGGCAGAAGAAGTAGAACTTGAAGAGAAGTATTCTGCAAAACAGTATAAAATGGCATTTGGTGTTCTTAACGACCCTCGTTGGAAGGGTGGTAACATGACACAGATTGTCACTACAATCGAAAAGATTGCAAAAGGACTTTCTAAAGACCCTGCTGTTGCTAAGGCAATCCAAATAACTAACGAACAGATGCAAGAGTCGATGTCTGCATATGCAAATGCGATTTCTATGTGGAAAGAAGGTTATTGGGGTGCAAAGAAAAAGAAGTCTGAAGAAAAAGAAGACGAAGTAAAAGGCAAGAAAACCATGACTGGCAAACCTCTAGATAAGATTGAAGTTAGTCCAGAAGATAAAGACGGTGAGTAATGAAAAATATTTCGGAACTTCTAAAAATTTCCGAAGAGGATTTGCCTGAAATTTATTGTGACATGGATATGGTTCTTTGTGACTTTATCGGTGGTTACGAAAAATTGACAGGTAAATCCTTTGTCTCTACAGACAAGGAAGAACGCTGGGAAGCAATTAAGTCAAAGAAAGATTTTTGGCATACATTGCCTTGGATGCCTGGCGCTCAGACGATGTGGAAATTTATCAATCGTTACAACGCAAACATTTTGTCTGCATATTCTAATAGGGATAGAAATTCACGCCCAGGCAAAACTGCTTGGTTAAAGAAAAATGCCTCACCCAAAGGTAAAGTTTATCTTGTTTTAAGAGCAGAAAAGCAGAAATATGCAAAGACTAACGGTAAACCAAATATTCTGATTGATGATTATTTGAAGAATATTAAAGAATGGGAAGCCGCTGGGGGTATTGGGATTCACCATACGAGCCCATCTAATACTATTGCTCAATTGAAGAGAAATGGATTTAGATAAATAGAACTATAAACAACCATTAAGGAGAATAACAATGGCACTATGGGGAAATGTTGACCAAGCGTCTGACAAACCTAAGAATCTTACTACCGCTCAGAAGACTGCTGTTGCTGGAATTTCAGAAGCAGAAGCACAGGTTCAAGGTAACAAAGATAAAGGTGTTGCACACGCTGGATGGGTAACAAATAACACATATACAGATCAGCATGGTAGAACTCGTAACAAGACTGAAGTTTTTGTTGCAATGTCTTCTATTACTGGTGACGATAACACTGACGATACAACAATCGGTGCAGATGTATAAGTAGTATAAACTACGGAGTAGATTATGGCAAAGAATGAAAAGACAATCACTGTCAGTGACATTGAAAAACGAAAGAAAGATTTGGAAAAAGAACTTGAAGGACTTCAAGGACAAATCCAAAAAATAGATAGTATGAGGGTGCAGTTGACCGCACAGGGTAATGCCGTTAATGGCGCAATCCAACAGTGTGACTTGTTTCTGCAACAACTTGAGTCGAATCCCGACAGTAGCATTCCCTCGCAAGACGATAATACTGCCCTAAAGGCAGTATTGAGTTGAGGGTTAAAATAATTAAGGAGAAAACAAATGGCAGATAAAAAGATTACTGCACTAACAGATTTGGGTAATAACCTTGCAGCAGAAGACTTGCTTCATGTAATTGATGACCCAAGTGGCAACCCTGTTAATAAAAAGATTTCGGTTGCAAATGTTTTTAACAACATTCCAACTTGGATTGCATTGGACGATACAGTTCATGTATGTGACCAAGTCGCAGAGGCAATTGATGTTGCTTCATCAATCACTCACATTGACACTACTAATGGTGCTCACGCCGGTTCACTTGGTGCTGGAAGTAACGGACAACTTAAAATCATTACAATGACTGTTGACGGTGGTTCTGGTGCAAATGATTCTGTTGTTACAGTAACAGGCGCAGCATGGGGTGGTGCTGGAACTATTACCTTTGCAGATGTTGGAGATACCGTAACTTTGCTATCTACTAACTCATCATGGGTTGTTGTTGGTTCTTACGGCGTAACTATTGCTTAAGGAGAAAAGCCATGACAGTTAGATACGGTGCGAATGGTCAACCCATTCCAGAAAAGAAAAAACCAGAAGCACTTCAAGAAATCCTAGAAGTCAACCCTAATGTTGTAGAAGAGGTTGTCGAAGAGGAAATCGAAGAAGTTGTAGAAGAGGAAGATGAAAATGAAGACCTTTAACAAGTATCTTGATGAATCACACAATGCAAACATTGATGTGGGACATCAACCAAGTGGGCCTGACTTTTCTAATGATCTCTCCAAACCAGAAACTATCGAAAGAATCAATTCTTTCCTAGGCGCATTGGGTGGTATTGAACACCTAGTTGCAGAACACGCTCTAAATAAACTTAGAGAGAAACTAGGAAGACTTTCTATTTCTTTTGATAACTTTGATTTGTCAGAGAGCGGTGGTTCGTATTCTATGCCACTGACACAGTTTGGTGGAAGAATTGGAAAAGACGAAAATGGCGATGTGAACGATGATGGTATTTCTCACAAGGTTGAGGGTGGACTATCAATCGAAATAATGCACGAAAAAACTTCAGCAGGAACACATTTTATTAAAGCCAGAATCGTCTAATAAACGGTAAGGCATTATGTTTGAGAAACTAACTAATGATAATATAATAATGTTTGCTATCAAGCATTATGATAATCCACAGTGTGAAGGTGAAGCTGAATTTTACGATGACATGAAACGCTTTAAGTATATAAAGCGTCTATTGAAAAAGTATAATGAAACAGGTGAGTTAAAAGAACGGTTGATATTGAACCATATGACTGTTATCAGTAATTTGTTCGGAACGGACGCCGGTTCAACACTGTTGCTCTTTAAGATAGAACCAGAGTATTGGGGTGTTCTTAAAACATTTATGAACTTCCTTAATATGCTACCGATAGGGGAACTTAAAGAGATTGAAGAAGATAAAGAAGTCAAAAAGGTATTAGAGAAACTATAATGGGTAGAGCGATAGACTTATTTGTTACATACCGTTTCTTGCGTTTGTTGACAACACCATTTGAAGAAAGTGATGCATTTAAGAAAGGCATCATTGACGCAAAGGGTAAAAGAACAGACATGAGATTAACTACGGCAGATCAGAAGAACTCGTATACGATTCTTCATAAGTTGGTATTTAACATCAAAAAGATATTCCAAAAGGTGCCAGGACTACGCACTAAAATTGGAACATATGCCGCAGCACTATTTCTACTCAAGGATACTTTCAAAGAACATATTGAAGACCCTCAAATGTTTGAGAAAGAATTTCTAAAGTATCTTAAAGAAAACAATATTGAATTAGATGACACTATTGCTGAAGAGGTAACTCTGGACAATGGTAAGTTGTCAAAGGGAATCTATACTTTGGTTCAAGATGTTGCCACTGCTGAAGAGTCTGAAGAAGAGTTTGAAGCACTAGAAGGTGATGAGGTAGAAGTATTTGAAGATACTCCACCAGAAGATACTATTCTTGGTGTCGATGTATTTCCAGTAATTCATAAGAAAACAAAGCAGAAGATATTTGTCTCTGCTGAAGATATAAAGGAAGTAGATATAGGGGATATTCTATGAGCGTCAAATTCGATGACATTATGAAGAAGTTCTACGATGATCCCAAACTTGGGATTAAGAAAGTAGAAGAAGAGGCACCAACCAACAATGCTGGTAGTGGTGCAGTTTCTATGCCACCAGATGCACAGATGGCAAAGAAAAAGAAAAAGAATCCATACGATGGTAGAACAAAAGAAGCAAGACAATTCTTTAAGAGAATGTCTGAACTGAAAGCAAAGAGAGAATCTAAACTTGCAAAGACAGTTAAAGAATCTACTCTTGAAAGAGCAAGACATCTTACAGAAGATAATGTTGATATTCTTAAAGACATCGTTAAGAGAAAACAGAATCAACAGGTTAAACTCAAAGACGGTAAGTTGAGAGTAGACCTATTCTCTGCTTCTGCAATCGTTCAAGTCTATGATGCAGTCAACGCCTCTAATAAAAAGAAGATGGCAGATATGTTGAATGGCAACAAGGCACAGTTTATGAAGATTGCTGACTTTGCAATGTCAAAGGTAAAATAATAGATGGCACAGTGGAGCAAATACACTAACGCATATCTGCCACAACAGACTACTAACCATGAAGTAGTGATGATTGCAGACCAAGATGGTAACATCATCAACACTTTTGGTGCTGCGTCTAATGTGATTATTGCGGCTGGTGGACTTGCTGGTTATTCTGGTGTTCACAAATACGGTGGTGTATTTGGAACTGCACTAGCAACATTCTCAACTGTATGGACTGCGGCAGATACATCTGCAACTGCACTATACAATTGGGGGCATTCTGCTGGAACACTCTCTGTAGTTTCTACAAGTGGTTCTGATGTGACTGATGTTACCATTCAAGGACTAGATGCAAACTATGAGTTTGTAGAAGAGACATTGACACTTACTGGAACAACACCAGTTGTTGGTGCAACATCATTCACAAGAGTGAATCGTGCATTTATGAATACTGCAACGAATGTTGGTAAGATTCAAGCATCTATTGGTGGTGTTGTTGTAACAGAGATTGGTGCTGATTTTGGACAGACATTACAGTGCTTCTATACTGTTCCTGCTGGTAAAACTGGATACATGACTAACATCAATGCATCTGCAAGTAAGAACCAATCAACAGACTTGTTCTTATTTCAAAGACCTTTCGGTGGTGCGTTTAGAGTTGCATCTACACTTTCACTGAACCAGGCGAGTCAATCAATTGAGTTTTCTGTTCCCCTAAAATTCACAGAGAAAACAGATATTGACTTGAGAGTTCAAGGTTCATCTAATGCAACAATATCTGCTGACTTTACAATTATTCTGGTGGATAACACATAATGAAAACATTTAAGAAATTTTTAGAAATCCATCATCACGACAATCCAAAACTAGGATTGAAACATATGATGTATCATGCATTTGCATCTAAAGATTTAGATGTTGATGGTGATGTTGATGCTTTAGAAAAGTCTGTTCCAGATGAAATTACTGGAACTGAAACACCAGATCAAACCAAGAAGATGATGAAGAAGTATAAGAAGGAAAAACAACATACTCGTGTAGGTGTTGCGAATGAAAGTAAATCCTTCAAACAAATTTATGAACAGTCATACTCTGGTGTTCCTTTCGGAACATATCAACCAATGGCAGATTTGAACGCTGCTGCTGGTGATGCTCCATTGACAAAGAAAGATTTGGATGCAGTAGAAGTTTATGCTGATAGACTATATAAAAGCGTAGGGATTGATGTTGAGTTTACTCGACACTTCCTAGATAGGGTGAACGATGCGAGAAACAAGAAACAGATTACTGTGTCAGAGCTTATACGGATGTTTAAGCAATCTCGTAAGATGCATGGTAAGAAAATTGCACAATTGGGGCCAGACGCAGAAGCGGTTCTAAACGATATGCAAACTGATATAAATATGCCTTTCGTCCTAAAGTGGGATGGTAAGGAACTTGACTTGGTTGCAAAGACAGTTATGAGAAAGTCAAACTTTGCGACCACAAACCAAAAACTATCATTCAATTAGGAGAAAGAAATGTTTGGTAAAAAGAAAAAGAAGGCAACAAAGAAGGTAGAAGAAGTTGTAACAACAGAAGTTGTTGAAACAGTAGAAACTACTGAAGAAGTTGTGAAAAAGGCGCCTAAGAAACCAGTAGAAACCTCTTGGAAGATTAGGGCAAAATAACATAATAAACAAGTGAGGTAAATATTTTATGTTTGATTTAATAAGAAATCTTTTTGGTAAAAAGAAAGAAGAAGTTGTCGAAGTAAAACCAGCAACTGCTCCCAAAAAGAAAAGAAACTACACAAGAAAGAAAACGACTACTAAAAAGTCAACAACAAGAAAGGCAAAATAATATGCTAACATGGATTAAAAAGAGAAGCAAGGAAAGAACATCTTGGGATGGTGCGGCACTTGTAGCACTTGGTGTCTTAGTTTTATTTTTGTCACCTCTTGCAAAGGTTGCTGCTGGTGCAGCAATTCTTTATGGTGGTTGGACTATCTGGAAAAGTGAATAATGCTTAAAGTATATGCATTAGTAATTATACTTGCAATATTGGGTGGTGTCGGTTATGGTGCAAAATACTATTATGACACTACCCAAAATACTATTAAAGTATTGCGAGAAAATAATGCACAACTTGAAGTAGCAGTTGATACTGCACAGGCGAGTGTTGAAACTTTGCAAGGTGATATTGTAAAGATGGCATCACTCAATCAATCTCTTCAACAAGACTTACAGAAAGCAGAAGCATACAGTGATGAGTTGAGAGGTAAACTAAGTAGACTTGACCTTGTAGTCGAGGCACTAAAAAATTCCAAAACATTGGAAGGAAAAATGAATGGCGCAACAGCGAACTTGTGGCGTGACTTCATGGATGGCACTGGTAATAACAACGAGTATCCTCTTCCTGTCTGGTTGCAGCAGTCTGATGCCGGAAACGGAAATCAAGACGGTAACAAAGATAGAGAAAACTCAAATACCAGTAGTGGCCAGGCCGAAGCCGCTCCAACTAAATGATACTAGAGTCTTTGTAGTCACTAAAGATAACTATGAAGAGTTTGTGAAAGAGTTCACTGAAACTTATGGTGAACTAGCGTTTGTTGCTTTGAGCATGAAAGATTATGAAAATCTTGCATTAAACATTGCAGACATAAAACGGTATCTGGAACAACAAAACGAAATTATTTTATATTATGAGAAGGCGGTAACTGAAGAACCAGAAAAACCAAAAGAATAATAACATCTAAGGAGAGAGAGATGAACTTTATTGTTGAACAACTTGTTACTTGGTGGCAGTTTACGGTTGTCGGTATTCTTATAATTATTGGTTGGGTAATCAACTTTTTTGGTGTAGACAACAAAGATAAAAGAATTGGTTTTGAATATGAAGAAATGCCACACATGAAACCAATCGCAATTCCAACTGCTGGTAAAGGTTTTTGGAGTGCAATCTGGATGTGGTTAATGGGTTCTCGCCATTGGGAAATTGCAAAAGACTGGCACTATAAACTAGATGGGGTTGAATATGTAATCCCTAAAGGTTTTCAGTTTGACGGTGCATCTATCCCTAAGTTTTTACATACATGGTTATCACCAGTTGGTGTCCTATTGATGGGTGGACTAGTCCATGACTATGCATACAAATATGAGACACTCAAGAAAAAAGGCAAAGGGACAATGGGCATCTTGACACAGAAGGATGCTGATGTTATATTCAGAGATATAAATATAGAGCAGAATGGATTCCACTTTCTTAACTACCTTGCATACTGGGCATTAAGATTGGGTGGATTTGTCGCTTGGAATGGACATCGCAAGGTAAATGCAAAGGTTAAGTAATGGCAACAACAGTAAAGAATTTAGAGACAGAGGTTGAACTTCTTAAAAAAGAAGTCTCTGATATGGCAAAGATTCATGCTCGTCTTGATACTGCAATTGAAAAGATTGCAGATGTCTCTACTTCTTTACACACCATTATGGCAGTCCATGAAGAAAAAATTATAAGACAGGAAGAAGCATTGGATAACCAAGAGAAAAAACTTCAAGAAAATATCATGGAGCTTCACTCTCGTATTACGACCAATGCGAAAGAACAAACTCAACTCATGAATGAGATGGAACGCAGACTTGTTGATGCAATGAAAGCACATAACAAGACTGAATCCGAAGAGTTCCAGCGTTTGAGAAACGACTTACAGAACAGAGTAGGCATACTTGAAAAATGGCGTCATCTAATTATAGGTGGTGCAATTGTGGTAGGATTTATACTCCAAAGACTCCCAATTTGGAGTTGATAAATCTATTGACTTTGAAGGTGAAATATTATATTATGAGAAACAATGAACTATATAGATACGAAATACATATCCCTTATCTCCCCTAGACTTAGGAACTTCACTAAGAAGAGTGATTACCTATGGAACTTCTCGTGTCCGTTTTGTGGTGACTCACAGAAGAACAAGAAGAAGGCAAGAGGATTTATCTATCGAACTAAGAATGACCTTTTCTACAAATGTCATAATTGTTCGCACGGCACAACTTTATCTAAACTGATAGAGTATGTCGATGCATCCACACATAAAGAATATGTGATGGAAAGATATAAAGAGGGATTAACATCTAACGGACAAGGTGATAAGACACCTGGCGCTAGTATTGCGAAACCAGATTTTGATTTTAAGAAACCTGTTTTCAAAACATCTCTAGGATTAAAATCATTTGCACAGTTGGAAGAAAATCATCCTGCTGTCAAATTTTTATTGAAAAGATCACTGCCTAGAGAAACTTGGAATGATATATATTTCTGTCCAAAATTTTTTGAGTTTACGAACAAGTTCGTTCCAAACAAATTTCCGTCACTGATGGGCGATCATCCTAGAATGGTAATACCGTTCAGAACAAAGGATGGTGAAATCTTTGCTTATCAAGGACGGGCGTTTGGTGATGAACCTCAAAAGTATATCACAATCATCTTGGACAAAGAACATCCGAAAATCTTTGGGTTGGATAGGGTTGACACTTCTAATCTTTTTTATGTCGTGGAGGGCCCTATTGATAGTCTGTTTCTGCAAAATTGTGTCGCAGTCGCACAGAGTGATTTGCGATTGCCTGAACACAAAGAAAAGGCAGTTTTAATACCAGACAATGAACCTCGTAACAAAGAGGTTTGCAGACAAATAGATAAGTGTATCCATGAAGGATACCGTATCGTTCTTTGGCCGAAAGGCACAGAAGAAAAAGATATAAATGATATGATTCTTTCTGGCAAAACGCCAGCAGAGATTCAAATGATTATACATAGTAACACACATCAAGGGTTACAGGCACAAACCGTTTTCAATTCGTGGAAACGGACATAAAAACAAACAGGAGAAATACAAATGGGCTTTGCAGAAGTTATCACTTTTCCAAAGGCCGAGGGAGATGATGGTCTTGATTTCCTCGGCATTCAAATTGACAAGACAAGAGACAAAGAATTATCAGAACAGGCATACAAACTTCTCAAAGACTATTACTGTAGAGACAACGAAGATTCCCCACAACAGGCATTTGCTCGTGCATCAGTTGCCTATTCAGATGGTGACTTAGAACTAGCACAGAGAATCTATGACTATGTTTCTAAAGGGTGGTTCATGTATGCATCACCAGTGTTGTCTAATGCACCTTTGCCTGGCGAAAAGGTAAAGGCACTTCCTATTTCATGTTTCCTAACATATGTCCCAGACTCACTAGAAGGACTAATTGACCACTCTGCTGAGTTGCGTTGGTTGTCTGTTAAAGGTGGTGGTGTTGGTGGACACTGGAGTGCTGTTCGTGCAATCTCAGATAAGGCTCCTGGCCCTATGCCGTTTCTTCATACCGTAGATGCAGACATGACTGCTTACCGTCAAGGTAAAACTCGTAAGGGTTCTTATGCTGCATACATGAATGTATCACATCCAGATATTATTGAATTCTTGAACATGAGAGTTCCAACTGGTGATGTGAACAGAAAGAACCTCAACCTACACCACGCAATCAATATCAGTGATGATTTCATGCGGGCAGTAGAAAGGGGTGAGATGTGGGACTTGAAAGACCCTAATGATGACACTGTTCGTGAAACTATGCCTGCTCGTAAGTTGTGGCAACAGATTCTAGAAGTTAGATATAGAACTGGTGAACCGTATCTAAACTTTATTGATACCGCAAATCGTGCCCTACCTCATACAATGAAGGCGAAGGGTTTGAAGATTCATGGTTCTAATTTATGTAATGAAATTCACCTACCTACTTCCGAAGACAGAACTGCTGTATGTTGTTTATCTTCTGTAAACTTGGAGAAGTTTGATGAATGGAAAGACACTACTCTTATTCGTGACCTCGTTAGGTTTCTTGATAATGTCCTACAAGTATTCATTGACAATGCAGGCGATGAAATCTCTAGAGCAAGATATAGTGCAACTCAAGAAAGAAGTCTCGGGCTTGGAGCAATGGGTTGGCACTCCTATCTCCATCAGAAGCGAATCCCATTTGAATCCGACCTTGCAAGAGAAGTGAATCGTAGAATCTTCAAACATATTAAGAACGAAGCAGTGAAGGAAACCCTTATCTTAGGTAGAGAGAAGGGTGAGGCGCCTGATATGCAAGGCACAGGTAGAAGAAATGCACACTTGCTTGCAATCGCTCCTAATGCGAATAGTTCTATTATTGTATCGACTTCACCATCAATTGAACCATCAAAGGCAAATGCATATACACACAGAACTCGTGCTGGTTCTCATTTGGTGAAGAATAAATACCTTGAACAAGAACTCATCAAAGTAAAGAAGAACACAAACGATGTTTGGTCAGATATTATCACTAATGGCGGTTCAGTCCAACACCTCGACTTCCTGTCGCAAGAAGTCAAAGATGTTTTCAAAACTGCAATCGAAATTGACCAGATGTCAATTGTTGAACAAGGTGCTGACAGACAAGAATACCTCTGTCAAGGACAATCCCTAAACCTATTCTTCCCTGCTGGTGCAGACAAGAGAGACTTACATAGAACTCACTTTGCTGCATGGAAACAAGGAACAAAAGGGTTATACTACCTAAGAACAGAAACTTCTCAGAGGGCAGAGAATGTCGCTAAGAAGGTTGTGCGTGATGCACTTAAAGATTACGAAACACAAACACTAGAGACACAAGACGAATGTGTTTCATGTCAAGGATAGGAATAGATAATGAAAGTAGAAATTTATAGTAAATCACATTGTCCATTTTGTGACAAGGCAAAATCATGGTTCAAACAACATGGTTACGAATACACAGAATACAAACTAGATAATGAAGAAGAGAGACTGGCGTTCTATCAAAGAGTCCCAGGCGCTCGTTCTGTTCCCCAAATCTTTATTGACGAAAAACTTATTGGAACTTGGGATCAGTTCAATGCAATTTCTGACCAGTTCGTGAAGAAGAAGGGTGGTGGTTTGATGGAGTTCTCAGAAACTTACAAACCTTTCCACTATCCATTTGCAGTTGAAATCACAACAAGACATGAAAAGGTTCACTGGATTGAAGATGAACTTGACTTGTCAGAAGATGTTGCTGATTGGAAATCTGGTAAGATGAACTCTGTCGAAAAAGAATATGTTACAAACATTCTAAGACTGTTCACACAATCAGATGTTGCAGTTGGACAGAACTATTATGACCAGTTCATTCCTAAGTTTAAGAATAATGAGGTTCGTAATATGTTGGGTTCATTTGCTGCTCGTGAAGGCATTCACCAAAGGGCATATGCACTACTAAACGAAACACTTGGACTACCAGACAGTGAGTATCATGCGTTTCTAGAATACACAGAGATGGCAGATAAGATTGAGTTCATGATGGACAACGATAGTTCTACTGTTCGTGGACTTGCGTTGTCACTTGCAAAGTCAGTGATGAATGAAGGTGTCGCTTTATTTGCATCCTTTGTCATGCTTCTCAATTTCCAGAGATATGGAAAGATGAAAGGCATGGGTAAAGTTGTTGAATGGAGTATTAGAGATGAGTCTATCCATGTGGAAGGTATCTCTAAAGTATTCAAGGCGTTTTGTGCAGAACATCCTCGTATCGTGGATGACGAATTTAAGAAAGATATATATGAGATGGCAAGGGTTGCAGTTAAACTTGAGGATAAGTTTGTTGACCTTGCATATAAACTTGGAACTATTGAAGGATTAGAAGAGTCTGAAGTGAAACAGTATATTCGTTACATTACAGACAGACGCCTAATTCAATTGGGACTAAAGGGTAACTATAAAGTAAAAGAAAATCCCCTACCATGGCTTGAGTGGGTTCTGAATGGTGCAGACCATACAAACTTCTTTGAGAATCGTGTTACAGAATATGAAGTCGCTGGACTGAAAGGTAAATGGGATGATGTATACGAAGAAGTGGCATGAGCAGAAAATTACTACAATGCGATGACTGTGAAGCATCCTTTGAATTGAAGCACGATTTGGATGAGAACTACTACTCAGTAACTTACTGTCCATTTTGTGCTACTAAGTTAGAATTAGAAGATGAACTGTATGATGGAGATGAAGATGAGTGGTAAAGGGAGTAAACCTAGACCTATAAATAATCGTGAGCAATTTGAATCCAATTGGGATCGAATATTTGGGATGAAAAATAATGAAAACGCAAAGCGCAAAAGCGAAAGGCAGGAGACTGCAACAGTGGGTAAGAGACAAACTAGTTGAAGAACTAGATGTTCACCCAGAAGATATTGAATCTCGTTCTATGGGTGCTGGTGGTGAAGACTTGATTATGGCACGAGCCGCAAGAGAGAAATTCCCCTATTCCATTGAATGTAAGAATGTCGAAAAACTTAATGTTTGGGACGCATATACTCAAGCAGAATCCAACAGTGGAGATTATGAACCTATTGTTGTTATGAAGAAGAACGGTAAGAAACCATTAGTGGTTGTAGATGCCGAGTATTTTGTGAGGTTACATGACAGAAGCAGTTAAACAGAAATACATTGAACAGTATAAACTTTATCATAATGATGGTTGGGGTGATGGTGTATCTTATCCAGCACAACATCAATCAATTGTTAATCTGGTAAAAGATACAGAATCTAAAACACTGTTAGATTATGGTTGTGGTAAAGGACAACAGTATTTCAAACTAGGACTTCATAATGAGTGGGGGTTTATGCCTACTCTTTATGACCCCTCAATCCCAGAATGGGATAAACTTCCAGAACAAGTCTTTGATGGTATATACTCTACAGATGTTATGGAACACATCCCAGAAGAAGTTATCCCAGAAGTCTTTAGTTGGATTTTCACACACGCAACTAAATTTGTATTCTTAGGTATCTGCACCAGACCAGCAGTTGCAATTCTGCCGAACGGCGAAAACGCCCACTGCACAGTCAAACCGATTGAGTGGTGGACAGATATGATTAACAGATACAATCCAAATAATATCTACACACATCTAAGATGTTATGGTAACAGCAATGGTTATGAAGTTTTGAATGTTGAGAAGAATGTTCGTTCCAGTTGGGACTAGTGCATTTTTGGAATAGCAGTTATGCCAAAAAAATATTGCTGTGCAATAAAAATGTCAGTTATACTGACATAAATATCTTTGTAAATCCCCAAAGGAGAAACAACAATGTGGCCTTACACCGATGAGGAATGGGATGCTTTGAGCAGACCAAAAAACAAATAACAAGGGATGCGATTGCGTCCCTTTTGTAATTTTGAAGGAATGAAATAAAATGTCAAAATGGATAGCAAAACTATTTGAAATGAAAACAAATCGTTCTGATATTGTAAGATTTATTAGAACAGAGTATTACAAAGATACTAAACACTTGAAGGATGAGGATTGCCTTGCCTTCTACCAACACATTACACACAAAAGGAGAATATAATGTCAATTGGACTAGTCTTAAAACACACCTATCAAGAAACCTGTGAAATCTGCGAAAAGATTGCAAACTTAACTTCCGTAGTTTTTAATAAGATAATTACAACTTTTGAAATTATGGGTGCTGCTCGTGCGGCAAGTCAACTCGCACAAATGGGTTACTATGAAGAAGCAAAACACCTAATGTTAGAGGTTGCAAAAAAGAAATGAAAAGTTTTCTTACTCACCTTATTGATTGGTTTACTGTGGACAGTTTCACCAGACAACGCAGGCGGGAAGAGAAATACCTTGCCAAATCAGTTGATCTCGTTGACTTGGAAAGAAGACAGAAAGAACTGCAAAGAAAAGGTTATCTAATATAAGTTTTTCTTATACCCCTATAAAAAACTTCAGTGCTAAAAAGTGTTGATTTTTTGTGCAGTTTTCCTATATAATGGTATCAATTAGTAAATCATTATTTACTAATATTTTACTACTACTGTCCAATCGGGCAAGGAAAATTTTATGAAAACTTTAATCGCACTTTTAGCATTGACTTCAACTTCTGCATTTGCATTTATTAACGATGGTAACGGTAACACCTCTGGTGGTGCTTCATCTACAATGAACGGTGATGCAGAGGGAACTGGAACTGCAAACTTCACAATGTCATTCTCTGGTTCTGCAAGAACCAAAGGTAAGTTCAAGGCAGATGGTGAAGGCGATCTACAAAATATGTTCACTGGTAACGATTATCAGTATCGTCCATACTACTATCCTAACCAAGAAAAATAATCCCAATCGGGACATTCAAAACCCTGTAAGTCATTGATTTTACAGGGTTTTTTTTATGCCATTTTTTGCTAAAAAGTGCTTGACAAACTTGTTCTGATAACATATACTGTATATGTAAGTTGAGAGAAAGAGGTAAATTATGACTAAAATCGTTTCAAATGTTGATGAAATCGTTTCAGAAATCTGTGATTTCGTTGCATATGTAGATTCATTCTACAATGCAAAATCTGGTATCTACCCAATTAAAGGTATGACTAATAGAATGGTTTTGAATGCTACTAAGAAATACATTGCATCTCTAAATGATGAAATGACATGGGGTGGTGGTGACTCCCTCGACAGAGAAAGAGTTCGTGACATCATCCTTGAAGACAACCGCCTAGAGTGGATTAACTAAGGAGAATATTATGGGATTGTTAGTAGATGTATATAAGAACGGCAAGTATGATTGCACAAACGGTGGTGTTTCATCACGCAACATCAAAGGACTTTGTTTGACAAATGTGGATGGGCCTTTCGATCCATCTGATGATTACCCTGCCGCAAAACTGGTAAAACAGACTTTCGGTTTCGGTTCTTCTGTGAAAGTGATTCCAGAGGAAGCAGAGGGTAAACAGACTATGATGGGTGGCAACTATGCCGCAACATCTGATTCACGGTTTAGTAATAAAATCGAAGAGATGTTGGGTGTTCACTTTTATGGTGCTGTTCCTATCCATGATCGTGTGGAATAAATGCCAAAAAGTGCTTGACATTGTTGTTCTGATAACATATAATGTAAGTATAGTGAGAAATGAGGTGAAATTATGAATGACTTAGTAAAACATATCGAGGCAATCAATGCCAAAACCCAAGAGTGGATTGATGCAAATCCAGGCAGTTGGGCTGGTATGATTACTACCGATATTGAACACTGGAAAGAGTATGGTATTACCACTCCTGCCCAGTATGATCGCTATATGTTGGAACAGGCAGTGTATGAAACACACAAGGATGCATATGGTGTGAAAGGTCGTCATTATGATTTCGACAACATGACTGATGAAGAACTCAAAGATGAATATGAACATCTCTGCAAAGTCGCTAATGAAGAGTATGAGAGGGAACAGAAGTTCTATGCTGAACAAGTAGAAGAGTTCAAAGAACTTGTTCAGAAAACTATCGCCTTGGGTGCTGGTGATGAAGAAACCGCATTGCGTTGGTTGACTGCTGGACAAGAGTTCTACCACATACAAGATGTGGAAGGTTGGGTTTATGACTACAATATTCTGTTTACAGATTATGGTAGGGAACTTGTGAAGAAGTTGGAAAATATTGTAACTTATAAAGAATGGTTGGAGGCCGCTTAAGATGAATGATGTGATTCGTGATATTGAGGTTCTAGAGAATCTTGTAATTGCAATGAACGAGGGGGCTTCTGATGAGAAATATGCTGCTCTGTGGGCAGTAGAGAAACTTCTCATTGAGAAGAAGGACATAGTTCGTAAATTTGAATATGAAATGGAAAAGGAGTTCGCAAATGATTCGCTCAAAATCGCTGTCTAATGAGATTGTCATTGACCTAACTGGCCCAGAGGGTAATGCTTTTGCCCTAATGGCAAATGCAAGTAGGTTTGCAAAACAGTTAGGACTCAATGGCGCCAATATCATTGAAGAGATGAAATCTGGAGATTACGAAAACCTTGTCTCAGTGTTTGATAAATACTTTGGCGATTATGTAATCCTAGAGAGGTAATCAAATGACTGCTATAGAACATTCAATTATTGCAACAATCTGTCTTGCTGCCTTCTATTACTTTGGAAGGTATCAAGGACAGAAGTTTAAGGTTGAAGGTGCCATTGAAGCAACCCTAGATATGTTGGAAAGAAACAATTATATCAAAGTTAAGGTTGACGAAGAAAATGGCGAAAAAGAGCTTATTCCGCTTGACAAGTAGTTTAGGATTTGGTAATATGGAATGTAATTTGGGAGTTTAATTATGAAGAAGAGTGAGAAAATTGGATGTATGTTTATTATGAAACTCTAGAGGAGGCAATTGCCGCCGCTAAAGAAATGTGTGCTGTTTTAGAAACCTATGTAAAAATCACCAAGTGTAAGGGTGGTTATGAACTTTTTGGAACAGGTGAATTTGTAATGGAAGTTAAGGAGTAAAAATGAAAAAACTTGTAATTGCGTCTGCTATCGCATCAATGATTTCTGCACCAGTATTTGCTGCAGAGAATGTTAAAGTGATGGACGAATATAAAACCATAACGAAACAGATACCACATACTGAAAAAGTATGCTCTACGGTTGATGTTCCAATTTATGGACAGGGTAATGTAGATACTACTGGTGATATGATTATTGGTGGTATTATTGGTGGAGTTATTGGCAACCAGATTGGTAAAGGTGGTGGTAAACAGGCCGCAACAGGCATTGGTGCTATGACAGGTGCTATCATTGGTAATAACAACGCAAAAAATCGTAATCAACAGATTGTTGGGTATCGACAAGAACAGAGATGTTCTAACAATACTACATATACTACAGAGACATATGAAGTTTATTCTCACAGTGTGATCATATTCTATGAGGATGGAAAAAGATATGCTCTAAGGTTTACGAAGTAGTAACTAGTTGGGTTAAGAAATCTGCCCTTAGCTCAGCTGGATAGAGCAACGGCCTTCTAAGCCGTGGGTCGGGGGTTCGACTCCCTCAGGGCAGGCCAACTACTAATATGAGGATATAATGTATAGACAATATAATAATAATTTTAAGAGAAAAAAATTTAATAAAGAAGAAAAACCGCAAGGTTTGACAGTTACAGTTCGTAACGATGATGTGAATGGTGCATTGAGGGTCTTGAAAAAGAAGTTGATTAAAGATGGTCTTTTTCAAGAACTTAGAGAAAGAAGTTTCTACGAAAGTAGAGGAACAAAACGCCGAAAGGCAAAGGCTGCTGCAACTAGACGATATAAACGAAAGATGCAGAAGAGAATGGATGAACTTGGTTACTAATTTTTTTGAGGTGATACTATGGCAAGGCGTAAAGTCGAAACAGACGCCACTCTTACTAAAAAGAGAAAAACCCGAAAACCTATGTCAGAAGAGCAGAAGAAGGCCGCTGCAGAGCGCCTTGCGAAGGCTCGTGAAAAACGACTAAAAGAAAATCCCCCAGAATATAAATCTATTCACCCAGATGTTTTGGCAAAGGGTGACGATCATGCTTGGTCACATAAAAAAGTCAAAGAGTGGATTAAGACACAAAAAGGACTTGCGGCCGCAGAACGGGCTGCCGCACGAAAGAATGTTAAAGGTGCGTTGGCAAAACAACTTCAACATGAAGGTTATGTTCGTAATATGGAAACATACCTTAGAACAGGAATTTGGTTGGATATGTTTTGGGGCGAATACCAACAGAACAGAGTTAAGAATATCTGTCTAGTCATGGCATACCATGAAGATGGAACACCAAAACGGAATATCGGGACTTGGTATCCCGATTTACAGACCGAATGGACTAGAGAGATGGAAGAGGAAGATGGTTACTATGCCAGACGAAAAAGGTAAAGTCATTCAGTTTCCATTGAAACTCGATCCAAAAAATCCAGTTCATATTGATGATACTGCTTTACAGTTACACACTGATTTGAAGTTTGCAGACCATCTTACAGAAGGATTGGTTGTCAACTTAATTCACAACATGGGTGAGAATGAGGTTGATACTAGTGACCCTAACTTTATTAGAGATATTGGGTTTTTGATTGAATTGGTCAAGTCTACAGTTTATAGGGATATGGGAATTAAACATCCAATGCAAGGATTAGTAGATTTGTTTGTAGAGTCTGCACACGATGAAACACAAGGACTCTATACTAGGTTTGATATGGAAGCATTGGAAGAATTTATTGGAGATGATAAAGAATAACGCCGCTGTGGCTCAACGGTAGAGCAACTGATTTGTAATCAGTAGGTTGGAGGTTCGATTCCTTTCAGCGGCACCATGCGGGCATCGTATAATGGTAATACCTCAGATTTCCAATCTGATGCTAGGAGTTCGATTCTCCTTGCCCGCTCCAAAAATCTATTGACATTATTATTGTCATGGGTTAATATATAAAACTATGAAAATATAAGGTGAAAATACCATGATACTTGTTGACATGAACCAAGTGACCATCAGCAATTTGATGATGTCCATCGGTTCAAAACGACAGAATGATGTCGATGAAAATCTGGTTCGCCATATGGTATTGAACTCGTTGCGTATGTATCGCTCTAGGTTCAGTGAAGAGTATGGTGAGTTAGTTCTTTGTTACGATAGCAAGAAGTATTGGAGAAGAGATTTCTTCCCCAACTATAAATCTAATCGTAAGAAAGATAGAGAAGCGTCTGGACTTGATTGGACAACTATCTTTGAAACACTGAATAATATTCGTGATGAAATCAGAGACAACTTCCCATATAAAGTTCTAGAAGTAGAGGGTGCAGAGGCAGACGATTGTATTGCTGCTGTAATTGATTATGTTTCTAAAACACCATCTGCATTTGAAAATGTTCTTATCTTGTCTGGTGACAAGGATTTTATACAGTTGCAGAAACACAACTTTGTAAAACAATATTCACCAGTGCTCAAGAAGTTTGTTAATGGGCAAGACCCTCGCATATATATTAAGGAACATATATTGAAAGGCGACAGGAGTGATGGTATTCCTAACTTCTTATCGTCTGACAATACATTTGTAGATGAGTTGCGTCAACGCCCTCTTGCAAAAAAGAAACTGGAAACTTGGGTAGGCCTTGAACCAGAAGATTTTTGCTCAGAGGAAATGATGAGAAATTATCAACGCAACAAAACTTTGATTGATTTGGAGTGTATTCCAAGTGACTTGAAGGATAGGATTCTTGTTGAATATGAGAAACCACCGAAAGGTGAAAGATCAAAACTACTAAATTATTTCATACAAAAGAGATTGAAAAATCTCATGAATGACATTGGAGACTTTTAATATGGCAAAAGACACATATACACCTCTACTTTCTGAGGTTCTAAAGAAAGTTCATAACGCAAAAACTAAGGATAAGAAGGTTGAACTTCTTAAAGAATATGATTGCGAACCGCTTCGTATGGTTTTGAAATCATCATTCGATCCAAATATCGTTTGGTTGATTCCAGAAGGTGAAGTTCCTTACACAGCGAATAATGCTGAAGAAGGAACTGAACATACGGTTTTGCGTAGAGAAGCAAAAAAACTATATCGTTTTATTAAAGGGGGTGATGACCAATTGCCTCAGTTCAAACGAGAAAATCTTTTCATCCAAATTTTGGAAGGATTACATTCATCTGAGGCGCAACTTCTTGTTGACGCTAAGGATAAGAAACTGCACCAAGTGTATAAAGGATTATCTGAAAATGTAGTCAAAGAAGCATTTGGTTGGACTGATAATTTTACAAGGAGTTAATATGAAAGAAAATTATCAACATTGCTTGGAAATGATACTTCACCATGAAGGTGGGTATGTGAACCATCCAAAAGACCCCGGCGGTGAAACCAATCTTGGAGTCACTAAAAGAGTCTATGAAGAATGGGGTGGAACTAAGGACATGAAAGACCTAACGGTTGAAGATGTCGCACCTATCTATGAAAAGAATTATTGGGGAAGGGTAAAAGGCGATGAACTACCTAGTGGTTTGGATCTGTGTGTGTTCGATTTCGGTGTTAATGCTGGCACTGGGCGAGCCGCTAAGTATCTACAAACTCTTGTTGGTGCCGGTGCTGATGGTGCTATTGGCCCTAACACTTTACGACAGGTAAATGCATATGTCGAAGAGAATGGTTTGGAAGAAACCATCAAGGCGTATCAAGATGCTCGACAAGGATACTATGAGCAACTTTCCACATTTGAAACCTTTGGGCGTGGTTGGACTCGCAGAGTTAAAGAAACCACAGAAGAAGCACTAAAAATGTGTTGACATTTAGTGTCCTTTCGGATACTATAAAAGAATGGTGAGGGCGACACCTCTCTCTCAACTCTCTCTCAAGTTGTTCTCACCATACCCTTTAAAGCCCTGTAAGTCGTTGATTTTACAGGGCTTTTTTTTAGCAAAAAGTGCTTGACAAGGTTGTTCTGATAACATATAATATACATATAGTTTGAGAAAAGAGGTGTTTTTATGAACTACATTGAAGTCACTGGTGGAAACAAGTTCCAGAGAGCAATCGCAGAAAAGGTTGTTCATGAGATGATTTCTGCTCTACTTCCTAGATTTCGCACTTTAGAGATTGAAGTGAAAATCAAGAAACTGACTGGCGATGCTGTTGGTTGGTGTATGATGGAAGACACTAATCGTGAGTTCACCATTGAGGTTGCAAACAACCTAACTCTTAAAGATTTCATTACTACCATTTGTCATGAGATGGTTCATGTTAAACAGTATGCTCGCAAAGAGATGGACTGTTATGGTAAGAAGTGGAAAAAGAAAACAATCCCAGAAAAAACTGACTACTATGACTTGCCTTGGGAAAAGGAAGCATATCGTATGCAAGATAAACTTGCTCAGTTGGTTTGGGATGCCGATATTCTGTAAAATAATGCTTGACAAGGTATTGACAATTTGATAATATTGCTATGTAAGGTGAGAGAAAGAGGTAAATTATGATTCTATATGGTAAGAAATTTGAAGTTGAGTTGTGGAACTGGTTGGAAGAAAAACTTGAACCTGCCACTGCTGAGGTTATTGATCAATTGGACGGGCCTTACAGAGAAGACTTTGTAACGGTTCAATACTCTGATGGTGCAGTCAAAGATATGCCTATCAGTTCTTTCGTAAAACAAATCGTGAAGGAGATTATATAATGAAACAAGTTGCTGTAATTCACACTGCTTTTGAAGATTCACCTCGCACTGTTGCGTTTGTGAATGTTCCAGATGAGTTTTCTGCTGATATGGCATTAGAGTATGCCTTTCGTAAAACACAGAACATCGAAGGTTCTTGGAGTAAACCACAAGTCTTTGAGTTTGATGGTAAGGTAATTCAGAACGGTGACTTCTCTGAAGATGTTACTGTTATGGCTTCTCTTCCTGTTGAGGGTGGAGTTGAGTATGGATTGCGTTCTACTTCAGTAAACGATCAGATGTTGTTTGGAACTACCAAGTATCGTGTTGCGTTTGCTGGTTTTGAGGAAATTGTATAATGAGTAATGCAGTAAACGACATGGTTAAAGAAGAGATCATGGATGAAGTCTTGTCTATGACAGTTGAAGAGTTGCAAAATGCTCTAGATGAAAATGAAGTTGTCGGTTTCAATCCGATTATCGACAACGCAATAACTGCTCTAGTAGAAACACTATTTGAACAAAGGAGTATATAATGGGTAGAGTAAAAGACGCACTAATGGATGTTGAAGAGTTTGTCTACAACTTCTATGATAAGGATGGACAACTCGTTAAGTCGCCCGCATACATAATTGATGCAGCGGTTCAGAAGTTCGGAATTTCTTTTGGTGAGTATGCAGAAGATGTTCTGAACGGGCCTGAGTATGATATGCGTCAGGCAGAAGCAGAGTATCGTGCTGAATTGGCATCTATAAACGAAAGGATACCGTTTTGACAATCGCAGAAATGCTTATAACAGGGTTCTTGTCAATCTCTGACCCTGCCGGTGCATCAGAATTGACTAGGGGTGAGATGGACACATTCAAACAAATGGAGTCTCAATGTCTCGCTCTAAATATTTACCACGAAGCACGAAACCAACCAAAGATTGGACAATTGGCAGTTGCATCAGTAACTATCAATCGTGTAAACGATGACCGCTTCCCGAACACAATTTGTGGAGTGGTTTACGAAGGCCCATCTCGCCCTAGTTGGAAAGATCCCAAAGTGCAGATACCTATTCGTAATCGTTGCCAGTTTAGTTGGTATTGTGATGGTCTGTCTGACATACCTAAAAATGAAGAAGAGTTTAATAACATTTATCTCTTGTCAGAACAGATCGTAAGTGGTAATATAAAGGTATTGGATGTCACAGAAGGTGCAACACATTATCATGCTGACTATGTTCGTCCGGCATGGGCATCCACTAAAACAAGAACTATTGAGATTGAAGACCATATATTTTACAGGTGGGAACGGTGAACATATTTTACTTAGATAATGATCCTGTTGTTGCTGCAAAAATGCACAACGACAAACATTGTGTAAAGATGATTGTCGAATATGCCCAGTTGATGTCTACTGCACATCGTGTATTGGATGGTGAACTCTATTATGGATTAACAAAGAATGGTCGTAAGATTAAACGATGGAAACTGAATAGTAATATGGAAGACATTCTATACAAGGCGTCCCATATCAATCATCCATCTGCAATCTGGGCCCGTTCTAGTAATAACAACTACAACTGGTTATATTGTCTGTTCACTGCACTATGTGATGAATACACACATCGTTATGGTAAGGTGCATGAGACTGATAGGAAATTGAGAGATGTTCTGATAACACCTCCAATGAATATTGACACTGGTTACAAGACACAACCGCCACAGGCGATGCCCGATGATGTAAAGGTGAAAGGCGACTCTATTCTTGCTTACAAGAAATACTATATAAAGTATAAGAGTAGTTTTAACATCTATACAAGAAGGGACATCCCAACATGGTTACAGAGCGGTATATGACTATGGAAGATGTGTATAAAAGAGAAATTGCAGAAATGCAAGCACAAAACCATCATTTGTTAGTTCGTGTAAAAGAACTAAATAGTGAAGTTGAGAAACTTAAAAAACAAATTGAGGAATTGAGAAGAACTCATATTTCTTTGAGGTAAATTATGCCAACATATACATATGAAGACACCAAAACAGGTGAAATTTTTGAATTGACAATGCGAATATCTGAAAGAGATGAGTTCGTAAAAGACAACCCCCATCTAAAACAACTAATCACTGGCGCTCCAATGGTAGTCAGTGGAGTTGGAAGTGGTGGAGTAAAGCCGGGTGGTGGACTAGATGAAATTTTTTCAAAGGCAGCAGAAGCACATCCAAGTAGTCCACTTGCAGAACGGTATGGGAAAAAATCAATTAAAGAAATCAAGACTAGAGAAGTCTTGAAAAAACATAAGGTGATAGAATAATAATGGCAAGAGCAAAAGAAATTCGATTAGATAGTATGGTGTCAATTACACCAGCAACAGACAATCAAAAGAAGGCATTCCAAGATTACAAAGCAGGGAAGAACCTTTTCTTGTATGGTGCTGCTGGAACTGGTAAAACATTTATTTCTCTATATCTTGCAATGCAAGAAGTGTTAAGAAATGAAACACCATATGATACAGTTTACCTAGTTCGTAGTGCAGTTCCAACTCGTGAGATTGGTTTCTTGCCAGGCGATGAAGAAGATAAAACAGCACTATTTCAAGTGCCGTATCAAAATATGGTTAAGTTCATGTTTGAACAACCAAACGAAATTGCGTTCAGTCAGTTATACGACAAGTTGAAAAATCAAGGTTCACTGATGTTCCTTACAACTTCATTCTTGCGTGGTATTACACTGGACAACGCAATCATCATTGTTGATGAAGCACAAAATCTTAACTTCCATGAACTAGATACAATCATTACTCGTGTGGGTATGGATTCAAAAATTATGTTCTGTGGTGATTTCTTCCAAAGTGATTTACAGAAGGCAACCGAAAAAGAAGGACTTCAACGCTTTATGAAAATTCTAAGGGGGATGCAATCTTTCTCTAGTATTGAGTTTACACTAGGGGATATTGTTCGTTCTGGTATGGTTAAAGAATATTTAATTAGTAAGATTAAAACAGGAATGGAGAACGATGGCGAAAGTTAAAATGACAAATGTGATTGTCCATGAACCAATTAGAAAGAAATCATCAATTGGTGGCAATCCATCTATGATTAAAACTAGTTCTATGAACAAGTCTGCTAGAAGAAGTTATAAAAAATATAGAGGACAAGGTCGATAAATCTATTGACTTTACCTTGTAAATTGAATATAATATGTTAAAAATGTGAGGAGTAATTATGTTTACACACAAATCAGTAGAAATTCCAGAAGTATCAACTAAAACGGTAAATCGCAAAAGGTTCTATGTAGCACCAGACGGTTCACTGTATCCATCAATTACAACAGTTCTATCAGTTCGTTCTAAAGAAGGACTTGCAGAATGGCGTAAGCGTGTTGGTGAGGATGTTGCAAATTATATCTCTCGCACTGCTGCATCTCGTGGAACTAAAGTTCACCAGATGTGTGAAGACTTTCTGAACAACCATGAAGTTGTCCAAGACAGTCGTGAATTCTTGCCTTGGTGTTTGTTCTCACAACTAAAACCAGTTCTTGAGAAAAGTATAAATAATATATACGCACAGGAATGTGGACTTTGGAGTGACAAATATCAAGTTGCAGGGCGTGTTGACTGTATTGCAGAATACAACGGTGTGCCTTCAATTATTGACTTTAAGACATCTCGTTCTGAAAGAAATGACGAATATAATGAATCATACTATATTCAGGCATCTGCCTATGCAGAAATGTTTGAAGAAAGAACTGGTATTCCAGTTGAACAGATTGTTATTCTTGTGGTAACAGAAGATGGACAAGTTCAAGAGTTCATCAAGAAGAAGTATGATTACTTACCTAAACTTGTTGAAACCATCGAACAGTTTGTCTCCGAATGGGAGAAAGAAAATGATACGCAAACTGGCGGTGATTCTGCTATTCTCAGTAGCGCCACTGCATAACTTAACTGCTGAACCTGTATGGGCAAACAAACCCATGCAGTGTGCTACTTTGGATGAAGTTATAAGATTAACTAAAATTCTAGAAGAAGAACCATTCATTTATTTTGAAGGTTTATCAACTAGACCAGAAGGAACTTTCCTAACTAAGTTTCTTATAACTCTGAACAGAAAGACCAATGGATGGACATTGATTGAAATCCCAGATGAAGATCAGGCGTGTATCTTAGGTGCTGGACAGGGTGAAATAAAAATTAAAAATGATGGAATTACAACATGAATGTTATTTGGCATATCTTACTGACAGTATGTTCTGGTTCAACTTGTTTAGAACAAGATGTTCAGTGGTTTGATTCCGAAAAAGAGTGCCAAACTATGTTAGTTGAATATGTTGCAATACCAGCAGATGGTGATTGGGATACAGTGACATATGTTTGTAAACCAAAAGATTCAATTGCCTCTTGACATTCAAATGTCACTGTGGTATAAATAAAATACAGTTTGTTGATACAATTCAACACTTGAACAGGACGGCGGTGCGATACCGCCCGCCTCCACCATAAACACATTGCACAGTTAGTGTGCTTATGATGGGGGCGAAATAGGATCGACTGGCAAGGATAGAGGCGAGTAGAACTGTCGGATGGATGCGTAATAGTCCAACTAAAGTAACTGCAAACGATAACGACTTTGCACTTGCAGCCTAGTTTTAGGTGACGGAGTTTCGGTGGGTTGACTTGGCAACAGAACAACCCACCACAGTTTTGAAGGGTAGTGCCTTAATACACTCGTGTGGATCAACGGTTAGTCCACAACACACATAACACAACACACAAAGGAGAATAGTTATGTCTACTAAAAACCCATTTGAACTACGGTTCGACACATTGGCAATGGCCAAAGACTTGCTTGATCGTCAATACGATATGGCTCAACAGCAATATTGGACTATGGTTGAAAACGCCAAAGAACACAATAAAGACCTCGTTGAAACGATTGAGAAGTATACACCTAAGATGTATCAACCTCAAGAAATCATGGAAAAGGCAGAAGAACTTTATAAGTTCGTAACCAAGAAAGACTAATCCAGTTTGGGAATGGTCTGTTCGCCCAAGTAAAACTTAGTAGGAACACGAACTGCACCCAGCACTTATACACTGGCTCTGCTTTATAACGATAGGGGGTGGGGCGCCCTGCCCCCTATCACTTTAACTTGAAAGGAATATTATGAATCTAGAAGAACTTGCAGTGATGACCCCAAAGAAGTTTGCTATGAAAATCGAAGAAATTGTGTCTAAAGGTGGTATTACTTACATGGATGCAATTCTGGATTATTGTGAAAAACACCAAATGGAGCCTGATGCAATCGCTCCTCTCATCTCTAAACCCCTCAAAGAAAAAATAGAAGCAGACGCAAGGGAACTCAATTATCTTCCGAAAGTAGCAACACTACCAATCTAAGGAGCAACTAATGGAAGCGTGGGAGTCCTACCAGATGTATCTTGGTCTGAAACTACACTTCACAACAGACTATGACTACACTCGTTATGGGGGTAGAACATCAGCATCAAAGGCATCGTTCTTAAAACGAAAAGACAGAAATTTCTTTGCTCGTGTTGCAAGAAAATATGGTGAGTCTACACAAGATTACTATATTAGTAATTTTCTGCATAGTCCTAAAGGTTACATCGGTGATTTTAGAGAAGAAAACTACACAGATTGGTGCAAAAGAAAACAAGCACTGACCTACAATTTTATCACAGATATGAGATTTTTATTTGAGCAAATATCACATTTTGATGATATTTTCTCTTTACAAAAGGGACAACATCCTGTAATATTAAGAAACTACCTCGCAAAAAGAATCAACCTAGAGACTTTGGTTATTCTGCAAGGACTAGTTGGTTTTGTAAAGCAATTAGATAAAGGACTTAAAGATGATCTAGTATGGCCAGAGACAAGACGAATGGTCGTCAAATACGGTGCATTTCTCAAGTATGATAAAGAGAAATGTAGGGTTCAACTTCTCAAACTTATTAAGGAGACTTTCTGATGTCACAGGAAGAACTGGTTAGGGAAAGAGATTTTTATCGTGCTAAACTGGATGAAGCAAATGCACGAATTAAATCTCTAGAGTTCGACAACGCTGAATTGCAAAAGCGTGATGGAGAACTCAGTAAGCGGGTTGCCGAGATGTCAAATCGAAATGGCAACTATCGTCCTAGACCTCGTAGGTTTAATTAAAATGGTAACACAGCGGCAGATGAAATTTATTGATATGGTAACTGAACAGGCGAAAGAAACTGATCCAGTTGACCGTTCACAACACGCTGCCGCTGTGGTTATCAAAAACAAAGTGGTTGGTTTTGGTGTGAATAAGTATAAAACACATCCATTTCAAACCAAGTATGGAAGAAACGAAGATGCAATTTATCTTCATGCAGAAACCAGTGCAATCAAAGATGCACTAAGAACCGTTTCGATTGAAGATTTAGGAAGAGCAACTCTTTATGTTGCTCGTGTGAAAAAGAATAGATCGCATGAATACATAAATGGTATGTCAAAGCCCTGCGAAGGGTGTGAACGGTGTATCGCTGACTTTGGTATTAAAAAAGTGATTTACACTACAGATGAAGGTGTTGATATTTTATGAAGTATAAACAAATGTCACAAAATAGTTGGATAGTTGAAGTTCAACAGGACGGTAAGACTAAAGAACTGTTTATTGAGTTCCCGCCAGGTTGTATAGATCAAGTAGGTTGGGATATAGGTGATACTGTAATATGGGAAGAACTGCCGAGTGGTGGTTATTCATTGACAAAGAAAGAGGATGGAAGTGACAGAGAATAAGGAAATAAATAAAATGCTGACTACAGCACGACTTATTAGTTATAGTCAACCACCAGAAGGAGAATTATATGTCGGTAACGATGTCCAAGAACTTATATCGTATTGCGCCCGTGTCTCCAATCCAGCGAACCAACAATCGCACAAAACGAGCGAAAAACTCATACGATATTTGGTCAAGCACAAACATTGGTCACCATTGGAGATGGCTAGCGCTTGCATAGAAATTGAAACAACTCGTGACATTGCACACCAGATTGTGCGTCACCGTAGTTTTAGTTTTCAAGAATTCAGTCAACGATATGCAGAACCGTCTGCAATGGGTGATGCATTTACCAAAAGAGAATGCCGTCTACAAGACACAGAGAATCGTCAGAACTCAATTGAGATTGAAAACGACCCCTCATTGGTTGATAATCAAAAACACCAAGATTTGATTGCCGAATGGAATCGTAGACAGACAGGTGTTATCGAA